>Ga0153959_1000586_pt1 | contig 12790 bp, 7 predicted proteins | sample TSFL043MetaG_FD_104685 | JGI IMG/M metagenome (GOLD analysis project Ga0153959, IMG submission 104685) | Attine ant fungus gardens microbial communities from Florida, USA - TSFL043 MetaG | ecosystem: Host-associated > Fungi > Mycelium > Unclassified | place: USA: Florida, Wekiwa Springs...
TATATACGCTTAGCGAAAAGAATGTTTTTTGATACACCTAGGACATGGATTCTATATGAACCAATGGATCGTGACAAGTCGTTACTACTAGCAATGACTTCCTCTTTCATTACTTCATTCTTTCCATATCCCTCTCCTTTGTTCTCAGTTACTCATCAAATGGCACTCAGTTCATATCTTTAAGTTAGATCATTGACAAGGTTCAAAGAAAGGGTCAACCAATGTTCGTTCAATCAAGCAGCATTCTTCAACGTGTGGAGCGAAAACAGCCCCTCTCTCTAAAGGGTCTTGGTGCCGAAGAAGGCTCGTGGCGCATGTGCGTGGATTAGGATTATCACGCCCTTAACAAGATCACAGTAAAGAATCCCTATCCTTGGAAAAGGATAGATGTCTGATTCCCATTTGACTAGTTGAGGGAGCCCTATCCTTCACCAAGATAGACTTGAAGTCGGGATACCACCAAGTGCAAGTGGTGGAAGGCGTTGGAAGACCGCGTTAAAGACAAGGGCGTTTAGCTGAATGGATCGTCATGCCATTCGGCCCTATTACGGCACCTACAACCTTTATGCGGCTGATGAACGATGTTCTTAGGCCTTATTTAGATTGGATGAATTTGTCACGGTCTACGACGACGACATCTGGTTTATAGCAAGACCTGGGAGGAGCATCTGAAACACGTAGAGACTGTTCTAGAAGCTCTGCATGAGCACCAGCGGAAAGCCCATACGGAGAAGAACAACCAACCAACTGAGCAAAAAGGGATGAGGGAGCTGAGCTGGTATACTTGGGGCACATCATCGGCTCATCCGGAGTCAAGATAGATCCTGAGAAGACGAAGTCTGTCTTTTCCTTGATTCCCTTCTACCCCTAGCCCGGCTTCAGGCCATGAAGCTTCTCCGCGGGTTCCTTCGCCTCTTCTTCTTTTTGTGCCACATTCAAGCAAGAGAAAAGCGTTTCTTCTTAGCAGTTGAACAAGTGAATGGAATGATGCTTCCCCCGAGGGTGACTTCACTACCTGGATCCTCATCTCTTGAACTCGTTCTGGCAGCTAGTTGAATGGCACCGGCATCTCATCTAGTCGTCCCTAAGAGCTTCTTCTCTAGCAGGCGATTTGGCCCATTTTCTCTTTCCTGGAAATAAGGCAAGGCCTTTCCCTATCACGACCGCTCTTCGGAATGAATTCGTCTCAAAAGAAAGAGCTAGCGAACCACACCAATTCCATTCCAATTCTCTCAGACAGAGCAGAATAGCTGCCATCAAGCTGCCCCTTTAGAGCGAGGGCCTTCCGAGACCAATGCTATCAAGAAGAAGGAATAATAGCCTTTAGCCTTGAGCTAAATCATTGACCTTGCGCCTGGTTTGATTAGGACATTGCCGTATTTCATCTCAAAGAGGATCTAACTCTTTCTTTCCGGTTTAGCCGAACTACTTGGCTCGGGTCCAACAGAACGGTATGAATATGAGAGAAAAGTATCCTATATATCTTACAGGACTAAAACCTGGACGACACCAAGAAAAGTATGATCTTACTGGACTAAACCAAGACTTATACTTATAGGACTGCCTGCCGTCCACACCGAGCCGTATCAGATTGATATACGCCAAGGCAAATACGTAACGGCACAAAGTCAATCTGATTGGCTGCCCGTCACCCTATTGTAATGGGGTAGTTCATTTTGGTTCGAATGAATCCGAAACTCAAGTCAAGGCATCGAATATGAATTTCTGTCCATTTTACCCGGATAACTAGTGGAAACTCTAGAACAAAATCCTACCACAGTAGATCTCGCTTCTCCGGGCGGGGAACTTCTATTGTTATGTTAGAAGGGTTGCCCCTACTTTAGTGACCTAGTACGCACGACTTGCCTGAGTGAGATGCCCCTACCGTCGTAGCTTCAGATTGCCAACCTAACTTGAGCCCTTAGACAGTAAAAATGCGCAGCCCCACCGAGGCTTCTTCAGTCTAGCTGGAATCCCTCCCCCCTTCGGGGTCGAGTTACTTCGTTCCCTTCTTTTTTTGCCAATCAATATCATTTCATGTTCCAACCTGGGCATTATGGTGGAGACACGAGAGATCACACCTGATCCTATGATCCATCCTGCAATTCAAATTCATTATTGGTGGGTTTCGCAATCAATCCTTCCTGGGTGAAATGGGTTTAGTCTTTCCTCAATCCAGCAGCGGCTCACAACTACAAGCTGTGAATTTCCTTTTCTTTAGCTTTTCATATTGCAATTACCGATTCTCTCTTCGGACAACCCACTATATAGGAAGGGGAACCCTCTACGTTTTACCTTACGTGGATTTGATCCAAGTGAGCTCGCCGAGGAGCTGGAAGCAGCTGTCTTTAAAAACACAACAAAGCAAGCCATGTCGTAATGGGTGTCCGAGTCGGTACAGTCAGACGAAAAGCCACTCGATATTCTCCAATAACTGGGCTTTTCCAACGAAAGGAAAGAATACCCGTAGCTTCTGTATTAGATTAGCCCTCACCTTATGAACCAGAATCCCTCTTCCATTCAACAGAAGCGGAATGGCAAGATCAGGCTGCACAGCACTTCAGATAGTGGCAGCAAATCTCACCTTTTTCAGGCAGCCTACTAGCAGAAAATGAGAATCGGCTGAGGAAGGCTAAGGCGAGAGAGAGCACGACCTTAAGCAATTGATTTAGTTGATGGAGTAGCCTGACCTGAACAGTAGAACTATCAGTAAAAGGGGAAGACTCCGCATCCCACACAGTTGAAAAAAGGGAAGGAAAAACGAATAGAATGACGAGGAACTTCACATACATCAATAGTGAGAGGGGATAAGATAAGAGAACACAGGAGATCATACAGAAAGCTATATCATATGAAGAGTCCCGCTTTTATGGTCATAAGATTTTGCCCTACAGTGGTCTCACCTGGTGAACCTGTATTCAATGAAGCAAGCATCCCGCCCGGACCGCTCATGCACAACCGAAAGAAAAGAAAGAAGCGATGAAGCGAGCTCGTGAAACTTTCTGGCTTGGTTGCCCTAATGGAATGTGACCCCATTCCGTGGCTTCAATCGGACCGTCCTTCCACTGCTTCAACTGCAGATGCGGCTGACCTAGATGTCCCATCAATAGCGAAGGAAGTGGCTGAACTCCTTCTTTCGTCCCTGACTCGATTTCCTGAAGAAAGGGCGGGGGAATCTACGAATGTGATCGCCCCCTCAATCAGGCTAGCTGCGGAGATTCTTCCTTAAGATAGGTAGCTCCCGGGCTCAGACCTTGCGATTGACCTAAGAGAAGGAGTCTCCTTCCGCCCAGCTTCCCCCGCGCGAGTGGCTTTTGGCTATTTCTTGCTTTCCTGTTCGGACTCGTACCTTCAGCCGTCACCCGAAAAGGCTTGGATAAAGAAGTCCTGCGACCCTATCTTGCAATCTCATGAAATGCCGTTGTTGCATCTGTTCATGAGGAGGGAGAGGTAGCCCCATCCCCGATCCTATACTAGAGCTATGCTCGAGCCCGAGCGGGTTCACTCTAATCCTATGTATCTGGCTTCGTCAATGAACCCGAAGGTCAATCGGTCACAGATTTGAGATGAGAATTGCCTATCTTGAGTTAGATGCTTTGCTCCAAGCAGGGTCAACGGGCTTTGACTTCGTTTAGCTTCAAAGCATTCCCGCTCCACTGGAAAAAAACCAATATCAGGATCAGGTAACGCGAAGCTCTTAAGGGTCGATAGGCGGGTAAGAGTTTCCTATTAAGGGAATGCTATCTTTAGCTCATAGTAACGCGCATCCCTTTATTCTCCTGATAGTCTTCCTTGCCCTTCTTTCTGTGAGTGTAGCGTGGAAGTATTTGATATTGCGGTCTCCATCCTTTAGCCAAGAGACTCTGGCCTTCTGCTTAAAGTTAAAGAATGCCTCTTCTGTATCCAGGGCTTGGTTCAACTCATCAAATTTGATAATATACTCTTCTGCTCTGCGAGCCTTTCATTGAACTGGAAAAAGGATAACTGGAATTGAATGGCGTCTAGTTCTTCTATGGCCTTTCTTATTCTTTTATCGACCCTACACTTTGAAATGAAAGGCTTTTAGCGCAGCTTTGACAAATCGAAGCTTCTGGGCTACCTGGAACATGGGGTTCCCTTTAAAGGTTGCCAGGCTTCTTGCACTGTTTTCTGAAACGAAAGAAGCCTCGTCCACAACATGTTAATAATCTGAAAGGTTTCGGGCTCCTTTCAACAACAAGGCTGAGGTGAACAATGATAGGGGAGTGATTACATAAAGGATATTGTAAGCACTGATTCACCCTCTAACCTTAAGTAAAGCGTCTGCACCGAATCACCGGTAATGATGAAAGCCACAGCTTATTGGGGGTCCGGGTAGCAGAACCAAGAGAGGGCCAAGGAATCGAAGAACCGTCGGTTGTCCGAGAGGACATACTCCAACTTATGGTTAAGGGCATTATCCTTACCACGGATAAAGAGATGTCGAGGCGGCGTCTTCCTAATCAATCACTAGTACGCACTAAAGTCTGAATGAAACCTCTTCACGAGCTGCTGTAGCTGCCCAAAAAGAGGGCAGAGACCCCTTAGGTGGAGAGCACTAGCGTTAGCATATATAAGACACTACTAACTGTAGTAAAACAATAGATGTTCCATCTTTGCGTGAAGCCGGTGCTACTACCGCCTATTAAGAAGAAGAGTGAAAGCAATCGCTCTTACTGATATGCGCTCGCTTAAAACAGGCCTTTTTTGTATCTCCTTTCAGAGCGTACCGACCCTCTCACTGATGCTGCTGCACCTCTCACTTCGATATTGAGAACGTGTTCAGTAGCATCTCTACAGGCAGAGCTTCAAAGCAGAACGAGAACAGATGGCTTGCCCGCTCTACCTTCTCATCTCTTGCACCTATCGACTATGGATTTGGGGGCAGTGTTCAGTTCATCTATACAGGTAGGAGTCGTTGCGCCTTCTTCCCTCGATCTCAGTGGAGCTAGCATAGTTCTTCTCATCATCTCTTGCACCATCTCATCTGCAACTATCACTTATCGATTTCTTGCACCTCTATCTTATGTTGGGTACAGAAAGGGATCAATAATAGGGTGCCAAAGGGTATTGACACCCCAGGGCAAATCACACCTCGACCTGCCTTGGGCAAAAAAGTCTCCGTGCGGATCACCTAGGGGCAACTCGTACCGGCTTCTAACAAGTCGAAGAAGCACTCTTTCCTTCAGTCAACCCATCTCCTTCGGTTTAGTGGAAAGAAAACTCTCCTAGTTGAGTTGATGTACCGATATGAAATCTCCTGCCCCTTCAACCTAAGGAGTCCGGCAGTACCCGTCTCATCAAAAGCCAGCAGTACCTCTTTCATCAAAACCAAGGCCCTCAGAATAAGCGAAGTAAACCGTGAGTTAAGCGTCCCTCGCGTTTACCGTGAGAAGAGTTTCACGCGGCGGCTAAACGTACCTATTTTGGCCACTGAGAGTGTGAGACCGCGCTTCTTTGTTCGCTCCAGCAGGAGTTGTGTGTGCACACGGCTTCTTCTGCTGCCCTAGCTTCTCCAGGTGAACCTAAAGCGTCTGAACCTGTGGTGGCAGCAGCAACTGAGGAAGCAGACGATCCCTCAGTAAGGCATCTATGAATGCTTGGGAAGAAAGAAGGTTCAGTAACGATTTCAAATCCAAGTCGTCAAAGTCCTAATCTGGAAACATTCCCGAGAAGACCGACTAATAAGGTTAAAAATCCTTGTTAAAAACGTGTTTTAGGTAAAAGGAGTGCTCGAGTATGCCTTCTAGCTCTCCTATGGAATAGTGGTAATGCTAATAGGAATAATGGTACTCCGCGCCTGGATTTCTCGTCAAATAGAACTAGAACGGCTCAAAACAGAAGAAAGCGGGCCTTTTCTTCTTTGTTACGTGTCCAGACCAAAGAGCCCGCTATGGTGCAGACTTTACCATAATTTGGCGGTAAGAGCATTCCTGGTTCAATCAAGTATTTGAAAGACTACCTAACCTATTTTGGGGTAATAGAGACGGTGGTAATCAAGGAGGCATGGGAGAAAAGCGATGAGCTAAGTTTGCTGATTGTTCTACACTATTCTTTTGTTTATGCTTAGGCTAGGCAACCTGGGTAGCTTTGCTACTTACTTGCCCGACTCTGCCTGTAGTGATTCTCCTAGCCCAAGGATGTGACGGTTTCTATTCCATATATTAGACTGAAACAGATCGGATGGGTCTAGGTCGATAAATCTAGTCGTCTCCCTTGGGAAGGTTCGAGCTCGGTAAAAGCGGCATACTTCGGTTCTTCCTCCGTGGTTGTGGTGGGAGACTTTGCGATAGCTCGCTGTTCGTCTCAAACTCAATTGGAGAACTTTCTGTGGGCGGTGCATCTTAGTGCTTAGTGGGCGGCTGTATCAACAATTTCTCTCTTTGATTCGCCTTAATTGCTTCTGGGGATGAGATCCGTTCTTCCATTAATGCATGCCCGCAGTTTGCGCTGGTTTAGTCTTTTTATAGAGTTGGTGGATAATTGATAGTAAACTTTTCTTCTTCTTTATGTTCCCTAAAGGTATATGAAGACGAAATCAAAGTATAGAAGATGAAATCAAATACCTTCAGCTCTCCCGGTTTGCATTCAAGACTTCGAGTCTCATCTCGATGCGTGTGAAGTTGATACTTTCAGTTTGTGTTCAGTTAAGCTATCTACCTCAAGTAGGACGCCCTTCTACTAGATACTGATGCTACTTCGCTGCCATTGCTGGATCAATGAATTATTATGTTCAACATACGTATGCTAGGTAAACTCAATTGGTCGGACGAGTTCGCAATTGGTTAGGCGGGACTTTCACTGGTAAGGCAGGAAGCTGCGCCTATAATCTCCTAGTATAAAGGTGTGGAACCGAATCCAATCATTACCAGATAGAATTACATAGAGTAAAATGGTATTTTACTTCACTGATCATATTCTTATGTATGGGTCTCGGTAATTGAAGAGAGAAGAAGGGAGAGGCGGTGGTATTGATCTCGATCATTTGATGGTTTTTCGATTGAAATCGGAGGTTGTGGGATACCATTACCATTGGTCAGCGGGGGTAGGGATACATACCTATCTATGGGCGGTCTTTTAGCGAACCGAGCCGGGAAAGCATAAGAATGTCTTCTTTTGGTGGGGGCTGAACCGACGGCAAGATCAAGGCACTTACCCGCAGCAATGAGTCTTGCTTATTAAAGGTAGCAATCCACTAGATTAGGGAAGCGATTGATGTCAGATGCTTGACTGATGATGGAATACCATACATACCACCAATGGAAAGCGTGAAGCTTAAGCTCGACCATGATGCCAAGCAAGAGGAAGTTGACTCACGAGACCATGCGACTGGACTAGGTACTACAGGAGGCTTGTTTGCAGAAGAGGGCTTTCCGTCATGTCGGTCAGTTCCTAAAGAGGCCTACAGGGACGGGACGCATTCAAGCAATCCGGAGATTCATCTCTCAGCTAGCCTGCTCGAGTCTTTCAATCGGCTGCTTGCGATGACCTTCTAGCTCTTGCTTTTCTTGCGCAATGGATAGAGACCATCGCCATCGTATATGGATATGGGACTGATTGTTTGACTCGCTTTAGCTTTCCATTCTTTCGCTAATGGTCTAGCCCAGGAACTTGATCTTCCTTTTAGTCTCGCCAAGTCCCTTTCCTCTCTCCTGACATCGAGTGAAGCTTGCTTTACTATAAGAAAAGAAGTAGAGAAGGTTTTCCAGAACAGTCGAGCAGTACGTCTTTCTCCTTCAATTCCTCCGGGCAGTCTTCGTCCGGCCAACTATGCTTCTGTAGATCTTCTATTCCACGATTTTTTCCCCTCCCGTCCTTTACTTAATTATCGTAAACCTCTCCCGGTAGAGCTCTATCTAGGGATAGGGCGTAGGCTATTGAATCGATAGGTTACCAAGTTACACTTTCCACGGTAATAGATCTATATAAATCTTAGTCCAATAGAACCGACGGTCTTAGTTCAAAAGGCCAAGAGCAGCGATAACTCTAACAACGGATATTCTAACAACACCGGGTAAGCATTCCGTTAGCTTTAAACTCTTTTTCCACTAAACCTTACTCCTATTAGCCCACTCACTCACTTTGGGGTTAAAGGTCGCTAAATCTATTGCTAAATCACTTCCTTACCCATGCCCATGTGCAAGAAGCTCCTTAACAACCGATTTCCCACCTTTGATCAAGATGTTCCTCTGTCTCTCCACTCCCTCTGACTCCCTTCTCCGAAAGAAGGGCAGTTGAACTCATACTTGCCATTCAGAGGAATCGCTCCTCGGCAGTACTAGTCGGAACTCAACTCCTAACCTTTGAAATTTAACTGCTACGCTTCCTTACCACATCCCTGATTCGGACATGAACCCTCAAAGGCTTACTTTCCATTGCGCTCCTCGAATGGGAACCTGCTCTCATCTTCCAATTTCTTAGAGAAAGCTCGTTCCGCTACTAACCTGATAGTGGTTGCCTCTGTATTTGATTTTTGCGGAATTAGTATCAATAGAAAGATCAGGGTCGAAATCATAGTCTTAATAAGGGTTCGCTCCTGCACATTCCATGCTGTATATTCAACCTCTATGTCAATAGGGGCCTTGGGACTCCCCAGATGCTACTTCCTTCGTCGAGTGAGCTGCGGAGATCCGGTTCTAACTAAACTTCCTTTCTTCCCTGGGACTATCCCTCTCCGCTGGAAAAAGTGCTATCAGAGCCCGTTTCCCGAGGAGATCCGTTGAGACCTATCAATCGAATGTGAGGCCTACGGACTGTGATCAATCAGCTAGTCTAGCAACTGATCTGAGGACCGGCTTTCCTATTGATTTGACTTTTGCGGGATTATGAATATATCAATCGACTCTTGCATTCCTCCCTTGCTTTCCACCGGCCTTGGCCTGAAAATGAAGAGTCTTCTCTGCTGACCTATAGAGAGGTAGGAAATCTTTTCCCTACACTGGCTTCCTCCCCTAGCTACTGAGGAACAGGGATCTCGAATCAATCAATTCCTGGGTTGTTGTCTTAAAGAAAGCTTTTAGTGCGCGTTGCATGCTTTGTAATAGTATGAACTCATTATGCTCGTCAACTAGGTCAAGCAGGTGAACCCCCTTCCGCTGTCTGTGACCTTTTTTGCCTTCAAAACTGGACGTCAAATGCTATCCGTGAAAGAAAGTCAAGTTCTTTTCCGCGCTAGATTGTGCTTATCGTAGTAAGAGTAGGACCTCTTATCCTTTGCCTAACAGCTTCTCTGATTCCTGACAATGCCCCCTAGGCTTAGTCAAATCCGGCCTAGTCGGAACTATGATTCCTAAGACCTCACTCAGAACTACATTCCCGGATTGGTTGATGTTATCTCAGTTGATGTTTGAAGCATAGTTCAAGTAAAACAGATCCCTCTCAGGTGAGAAAGAAGACATGAATGCTGCTTCCAACCAATCTCCTCGATGCGGTTCTTTTCCCGCGAGTTCTATTGTGCTTTCATACCCGGACTTCGCATATTACTTGGCACCTGCCTTAAAAGACATCTCTGCAAATAGCGGAAGTAATGTGATGTCTGATCTTTTCTTTATCTTGCAGACGGGTGAAGAAAGTGCTCAATCAGACCTTCTTTTAGGTGGCCTGCTCCCTATATAAGATAGTGGGACCTCCTTGCTCTTCTTCTTGACCCTGAAGAAAGGGCGGGTTCACTCCGTCACCTATTGGGCAAGCGGCTTTGCTCTTCTATCCCATCCTGACTCGTACCTTCAACCGACATTGTCCTGTAAGGCAAGGCTGATAGCGCCTGGAAACAAATCAATGCTTTCCCCGCTCGTTGGCCAGTGATAGTACAGAGTAGGCTTCTTTCTTTCCGTAATCGGATATGAAGCTGCCGGTCAATCGGCCCCTTAGCTTGTGATATCGGCGATTGAAGGAGTTTCATGCTTGCTGATAGCCTGACTTTCCTATTTCCTGGGACTTTCTCCTCTTCTCTAGCTTTCTGAAGCTAAAGACATTGCCCTTGCCATTGCCCGAATCGAATGTTATCCGCTTTCTTGGCTGAAACTGAACAGGCTGGGTGGGCACTGATAAGAAGAGTATGCCTGCAAAGCCCATTTCTTGTCTAATATCTACAGCTCGTTGATCTTTTTCGCCTGTTCTGGCTAACCCCATTCCAGTCTATTAGGCAAGGTCTGTTCGATTGAGCTTCTATTAGTCATCTTAGACAGCTCGGCAAGCAGCTGAACTCTTTTCCTCGATCTTTTGCTTTGGATAGATCTCAAGGGCAAAGTACTCATTCCGGGCATGACTCGGAAGATGAAGAGGGGGCAGGCACTTCAGGCCAGTCCTATGGGTTCCTCATTTCCCTATGGTCGAGCGGTTCGGTTGGCCTGTGATGAAGAAGAACTTAGATGATGACAATGGAGCTAGTCACGGAGCTTAGTCATAGGTGACACTCTGATCCCGATGCCTGAAAGCTCTGTTCGCCTACTGGTGAGATAAGCAATCCCCCTTCTAGGGCTGGGCTCAGATCTCTTTTGAGGCACAGTGTCTTTCAACTAAGCGCTGAGCCCCTGCGATGACTAGGTCAAGCGGCGTAACTGAAGCTTCTTGCGCCTAATTCAATTGAGCTGCTAGGCTTCCTTACCTAAGCCCTGACTCGGAAATTCAGTGGAAGACGCTAAGCCTATGTTCATTGGCCTTTTTTCGATGTCAATGCTCTGACAGTGATTCTCTAATCTCTAAAGAGAAGGGTCGAAAGAAGAAAGTCTAGACTTTTCTCTGATTCATAGTGGGAGCTGTTTGGCTATTAGTCACTTTTCTCGCTCCTCAAGAAAGACGGCTGGGAACGGATCTTCTCCCTCTCGCGATGTGGCATTCCGTCCGCTCTTTCTTTGCATTTCTTTTGCTATCAGCGGGGAATCAAGGGCTTTCAGAGAGCTTTCCTTCTTCCTTATACCCTTTCTTGCCCTAAGAAAGACGGCTAGAAACTTCCTATTAGGAATGGCTTCCTTTCAGGTTGTGTTGTTACAGACCAGACTGTTCTAACAGGGCAGGGGAGACGGAGAACTAATATGATCGGGCAATAGCGCAGATAAGATCAGACTGAATGTGTGAAGGATATGGTTCTGGTTCTCTTCTGTCCCGTTCCTTCAATCAAAGAAGAATCCATGCCCAGGGCTAGTGCCAGCGCATAGTCAGAGTCTTCCCTGCGCCACTCCTTCTAGTCGAGTGTCTTGCGGCGCCTTTAACGATGAGAGAAGGCGATACCGAAGAGAATAACTCAAGGGCACTGGCTACTCCATCAACTCAATTTCGTTGCGTAAGTGAGGATGCCAGTCATCATAGTCTGAACTTGAAATCTTTCGTAGGCTCATCTCGTCGATTGGCATTCCGATCCTGGTCATTCATAGATAGTCGGCACTTTTAGTCATAGGCTATCGCCCATTCCTGATAGCCGCAGCTCTGCCCGTTCCCTATTCCATTAAAGAATGAATGGGAATTGATCTGACAACGGCTGGGCAAAATCCATCTCTATTTTCTGCTTGCTTTCTTGCTTTCATGAAGCCGACCTTAACAGACATCTCTTCCATTTTCGTAGATGGAAGATCCGGTGAATCAATTAAATTAGATGCCGCTTACCTAGATGCGGTGCTTGTCCCTCGAAGCGAAGGTCAAGACCAAGACATTGGGGATTCTGAATCTGACCGCACTTCCCTCAGGTCGAACGGCTATCGATCCTGGCCCGATGAGAAAAGGGTTGAACTCATGCTTGCCTTAACCTAATCTACTTGGATCCCGGATTCAATTCCATGTTGGAAAAAATATCCTTCATGTAAAGGAAGAGTTCAACAAAAGTCATCTCTCTGACACTGGCTGTTCTTTCTACCTAAACTTGCTTTTTGGCTTCTTTCATCAAAGATAGGTGTGAGCTAAAGACTTTTCTCGCTAAACCCGTCTCTGATCTTCTCTACTGTTTTGGCTGCTTTCTTTCATATGGGTGTAAGGTTCCTAATGTTCTAACTCAGAGAGTATAGTCGTTCTCTCTTCCTGACCCTTCGGCCAAGCCGCTTTGTCTGTTCATTGGATTGATGTCTGATAGCTTTTCCCTCTCCCCAACCGCTGTCATGTCCCGCTACGCTAGTTCTACTGTGCTGTGCTTTCCTTCCTTGGCCTAAGAAAGAAGGCTAGTCACTTCCCTTATTCATAGGGTCCTTTTCTATCGAGTAGTCACTCTTGGCCTCTTTCTGTCCTGACTCGGAAATGAACCCGATGGTCAATCTTTCCCTGGCTTGAGAGGTTTCAGGTTAAGCAGGGGATCAAGACTCTAATGCTTTCATTCCTTCAGCTTCAGATAGGTGAATCAATGGGCTCATTTCCTTTCTTTCTCTCGTAAACTCGGTAGCTCCTAAACTCGCTCCTCGCTTTTGTTCAATTATAAATAAATAACCACTTTGATGGAGATTTGTAGCATCATTCAAGTAAATACAGATTGAGATCGTAGAAACATGAGCTTGTGATATAGCTACACCTAATTCCAGACCGGTTAATGCTAGAACTATAAATAAAGGACCAAGATCTCCTATGAAATATAAAAGATCATTCATACATAGCATAGTCCAAGCGAACCCACTTAAAATCTTTACTGAACTATGACCGGCCATCATATTAGCAAATAAACGTATTCCTGAGCTTAATGCGCGAAAACAATGAGGGATTAGCTCAAGGAGTACTAAAAAAGGTGCTAACGGCAGTGGGACTCCTGCGGGTAATGAGAAGCTTAAAAAATGAAGCCCATTTCTTTGAAATCCCA
>Ga0153959_1000588_pt1 | contig 12761 bp, 17 predicted proteins | sample TSFL043MetaG_FD_104685 | JGI IMG/M metagenome (GOLD analysis project Ga0153959, IMG submission 104685) | Attine ant fungus gardens microbial communities from Florida, USA - TSFL043 MetaG | ecosystem: Host-associated > Fungi > Mycelium > Unclassified | place: USA: Florida, Wekiwa Springs...
AACGGCTGGCATGATGGCTGACAAGAGTGCAGACTGAAACCAAAGACAAAAGTATATAATCCCAGGCCGTCTGAAACCGTTCTCAGTTTCTCCTTCTTTCTTACCTTTTGGTCCTGGTGACTTCACATACTATCACACACTCCCTCTCTCTCTGCGACTGGTCGCGATAAAAAAATCTTATATAAACTCAAATCAATTATCATGGTCGCTGTCTCTTCCCGTTTCGCCGTTCTTGCAACTCTCTGTGCTGTCGCTTCTGTCTCCTATACACCACTGGCAGCGGGTGCAGTGGCTCTGGAGGCTCGCCACTCCGACAAGAAGATTGCCGAGAGCCTCCCCAAGCAGCCGGTCATCCCCCTGCCTCACAAGTTGAGTAAAACCACAGCCAAGAATGTTGCAAAGCATAGTGCCGTGGAACATGGCCGCACGCACAAGAACAAGAAAGAACGAGAGGTAAGTGACAGATATGCATATAACTGGTGAAGGGTACTGATTCGAATGCAGGAACCTGTGGAACAGTCTGTTCACCTCATTCAGTTCCCTGTCAGATCTGCACACAGCCTTTACCAGCGACACCACGATGACGATGATTGTCCAGACAAAGTTGTGGTGAATGGAGACAGGGACCACGTTCACCTATCTTGCCACCATGACCATGATCACCATGATCACCACGATCATGACCATCCCGACGAGATAATTGTGAATGGAGACCGAGATCACGTCCGCGCCCGTCGTGAGGATATTCAGTCTCGCTCACCACGTCATGTACGCCCTCTCTTGAAACGTCAGAGCGATGGCAGTGACGGGGGCTCAACATCAAATGGGCCGATCGGAACAGTAGTGGTCCAGGTAAGTAGCAGGCTCGCTGCGGAAACTGCTGGCTGACATGTGGCACTAGGGTCGGGACCCATCAAATAGTCAACCCATACGATATGGAGAATTCTTCGCTGAAAATCAGGGGGCAATCAAAGTGTCGAAAACCAATCATACGTCTTTCAGAATGGTCGATTCAAATTCTACATCCCAATCCAACGGACCAAGGGATCATGGAGTGTTCCTCGAAGCATTAATTCCTGGAAGTTCAGATCGACTGTGCTGTACATACGATGCAAATCCTTCCAGCTCGATGCCAATGCACTTGAATAGCTGTCAGGGAGCTGATAATGGAGGTGATGGGCACTCGAGTCAAACGTTCAGTTACGACGCTGCGACGGGTCGCATAGGGCTGATTTGGAGCGGTCCATCTAACCAGACAACGGCCCAGACATCAAATTCGACGGTAGCAAGGAGAAACGATGCTCAAACTGGCAGCGGAGGCGGCGTGGATTTAATTTGGCTTCCCTCTCAGAATGCTACAGCTCGGATGGAGGCAACGTCGAGCGGAGTCCAAACTCAGACCGTCACCGTCACTGTTATTGCAGAAATGGGAACCGGATCAGTGTCAGCTACTTCTGCTGCTCGAGGGGCATCTACAACGAGCTCGTCTTTGTCGGATGGTTCTTCTTCAACGCAGGTTAGTGCAAGCTCAGATATGGTCACTCAGACTCAGACACCGACGACACAATCTACCGGAGAGGCACCGTCAAGTACGGCAAGTGAACTGAAGATCGAAGTTTCTCCTGGCGACGCGTCTTCGACTGGTCCAGCGACACCATCGTCGGCGTCGGCGTCGGCTGATGCTACTCCATCTGACCCTTCGATTGCGACGGGTTCAGGAGCGTCTTGGGGTGTGCCCGTGCGGGACGGCGAGGTCATCGATCCCATTCTGCAGTCTCGACACATGTAATGTAGTTGTGTGAATGATAAACGATTTGACAAAAAATTCCCACCAGGAACGGTTGTTAGTGATCGACATGAAAATTGATGGTAACATGTTTGTCAGCTGCTTCTTTGTCTTCTCAGTCTTTCTCGTTCCTTTGCTCACCACATTCCTTTGTCTCTGTACTTATGATTGCTCATGGTTCTTATCATCATAAACAATCTGCGAAGGCTTTTTTCGCCAATGTCAAGAAAAGATTCAACCCCCTTGGGATACCGGATGTAATTGACCCCCGTACGCCTTCCCACTGTTCACTTCGCGCTTGCTGATACATAGTGTATCAAACAAGTCCCAGGTATTGAGCACCACGATGGGCCTCGTCTTCAGTCCTCTGAAAGTTCAGATCCTACGGACATATATCCCATAATACCAGTTATTCCAGCCACTCCGACAACAGTCTCGCCGTCACTTATAGCACCCAACTCCACGTTTGTCCTCCCTCAGATGAGCACGTCCTCCGCACTTCCGATTGCAGTTCCAACGGTGTGGTCCCTATTTGGAAAAAAACCCTCGATATCTGTGCTGATGGGCAGGATGGATAGGTTTCGACCGTCAGCTCGGCCATCAGCTCGATTCTCAACTCGGCCATCAGCTCGACCATTAGCGCGACTCCCAGTTCGACTGTCAGCTCGGCTAGCAGTAGCAATGTTGCAATCGGGCTGACTCCTGAAACAGCAGTTAATCTCTCGATCTCTTCCACTGTTCCTAGTGCTTCATCATCTTCGGACTCTTCTGACTCTGGGGTCGGTGCAGGGGCTATTGTGGGTGGTATTGGCGCAGGTATTATCGCTGTCGCTGTGGTCGGGTTTGCAGTTGCCTTCTTCGTTGTAAGTGTATCTGCTCTACAAAATCTTTGCGCACTCGTTAAATCCATTTCGCCAGCGTCGCGCGCGTAAACACGAGGTGGATGATGCTACCCGTTTTGACGTTCGTGGCTTCCGGCGCTCTGCGCTCATACTCCCAGACCCGCCTACCCCTGAACATGTCGTGAGTGATGGGTATAATCCTCCTCCGATGATGCAACGAAATCATGAGACCTTTACACCGGCTTCTCCGTGGGCTTATTTCGGAAGTAATATGGCAGGCCATGCAAAGCACAAACAACATCAGGGTGTCTCTGATCACGTTTTGAACTCTGCCCCGCAAACTCAAGCCTTTGCCACAGCATCTGGTCAACATTTTGAGCGGAATCCCATTGCACCAGTGCCTCTTCCTTCACCTCACGGTCAATCTGCTTCCGGTATCCCGGTCCTCTCGAGGCATCCTTCAAACGACTTACCACGGAGGCAAACGAATTGTCAAGTTGCTGACCCTCGTCAAACCTTCACCACTCCGCACACAGCGAGAAATGCACCCATTCCGACTGATGACTATGTGGACTTGAGTCGTTCTAGTGTTTCTCCTTTTCAAGCTGCCCAGTATGCAGAGATTTCCCGTCGTTTGAATTATTCGAGCTCGACTTCGTTATCGACTATGATTTCTCCGGCTCAAATTTACGCCATTCAACAAAAGGAATTGCCTCCAGTTCCTACTGTTATGCCCGTGCGTGAGTCGTCGATTCCTGTTGTTGATAGTATAAGGGCCTCTCCTTTCGACGATCAGGAGCTATCATCCCCGCTCTCTTCTCAGGAGAATTTTGAGGATCAAGCTGTTGCTGCCCCCGTTGCTCCTCCTGCAACCGAGCCAGTGCCTCTTTCCTCTGCTGTGGCATCTACTACTCTCACGACTGCAAATGAGGTTCCCACACTTAGTGTTCAGACGATGCACCTCCCGGCCTACTCTTCCGACTCTAGTTCCCAGGAAGTGCTTGAATTTCCTGTCCCACCCTCTCCGGCGATTTCCTATTTCTCTCGTTATCGTACCGATTCCCTCCCGCATGTTTTACCTGAGATCAAGATCCAGCAGCGCTCGTCTATTTCGTCGTACATTCCTGGGAACTCAACGTTGAGTAGTACTAGATATAACAGTGGGATGGTGGGGGCAAGCGAAGATGGTATTCCTTCTGTGGGCTTGCCATCTCTTGGCCTCAAGTCGGAAGGTCGATTTGTTTATACGCCTAGTCCGTTGGCTAGTGGTTTTGCTGTTCCCACGCCGGCGATGGAGGAGCACGAGGCGCAAGCAACTACATTGAAAGATAGCCGTCTTGGTGTTGATGCTGCTTCTTCCGTTTCTGTCGAGCTGAGGAATTCAGAACCCAAGAGGCCGGAAACTGTTTACAACCCCGATGATGTGTATGGTGGAATTTAGGTTTGTGTGTTTTCATCTCATTTCATCTCTCTTTTTTTTTTCCTTGCCCGCTGCGTGAGCCATGCGATCTGTGATCTGCTCCTCCTAACGTGGATTTGCTTATGCTGGGGACTGGTTTTCCCGTGCGGTTTATTTTATTTTTTCTTTTGAAACAGTGTGAGGCTTTTTCGTTTTGCTATCTGTTTTCTATGTGATTATCTTTATTTGGTTTCTATGTCTTTTTCAGTGCTTTTTGTGGTGTGTCGACTAACTGACTGTTGTACTTTACGGTTTATGGCCCTTTTTACCTGTGGTGAAGGGCTTGAATTTGGTTTCATGTGTGTGATGACGATCTATGGTAGCTGAGATATGACTTGTTGCCAAGGGATGTGCCATGATTCTGCCTCAGGTCAGGAGACGAGGCCATAATTTCATATACCCAGAAGTGGTTATTCTCCTAAATGATGTACATCACGTGCGCCTTGTGAGTGCCTTGTGAGTTCCCACGGACTGTTTTCTCCATCCTCCCGTTTTTTTCTACGCTAGGCCACGACATTCCGCTCATTTATCTGCCCCTCATTTCTATCATGGTTTCCCAACACAGAATTTTTGCTCGTCGAGTGAGACGCCAACAGAGTCCCGTTGATCCTGAGATGCCGTCCAGCGGGTCCAGTGGAGGACCAGAAGCCAGCGGCGGGACTGGATCTGGCAGCAACGGCGGCCTCAGCACCACCGTCAATGCTCCTTCGCCTCCAACCCCAACCCCAACCCCTGTCCCTCAGCCTTCTTGTAAGTCCTGTCCTGCGTTTTTCCTCCCTGTGAGCTCATCTCTGCAGCCTCCAATAATCAGGCTCCGAGTGGTGGTGGCGCTCACACTTTCCTCCTCTCAACCTCTACCTCCACCACCCCCGACTCTACATCCGCTCCCCAATCTACGTCCACAACTAGCAGTAGTGCTCTGTCTACTACGGGAACTACTTCTTCTACTTCTACCGATTCGTCCTCTGCTGTTGACTCGCTTACTACTTCCTTGTCCTCGTCCTCTTCCATCGCGGATACGACGAGCTCTACTGTGTGTTGTTCCCGCATCTTCGATTTGCCGCTGTGACTCACGGTTTCTCTTGCATCAGTCTACCAGTACTGTGGTTCTCACCGCTCCCGCTGTGATTGTCACTTCTTCGATTGGGGCGTCTTCTCATTCGTCCCTCTCTATCGGCACCCTCTCGGTTACTCATTCTGCTACCGCCTCAGCTGCCCCTTCCGGAGGAGTCAAGGTTGGGGCCGTTGTGGGAGGTATCATTGGCACTCTCGTGGGACTTGCTATTCTTGGAATGGCGTCTTCTTTCATTCTCGTGAGTTGGTTTTGATCATTGCTGCAAGCATTGTTGACGCTTGGTTTTTCTATTCTCTTTTTCCTAGCGCCGTATTCGCAAGCGAAACCGTCGCGACACCATCATCATCGACGACGACGAATTTGGCAACTCCCAGTTCGCTCCCGCAGGTCATACCGGATTCCGTGGCAACGATATTCTTGAACCTCCCAGTATGGTCGAAAGCCGTCATAGTTTCGCCCCCTCCGTCACCAGTGGTCCGGGCATGGCTGGTCACGGTGCTTTCCAAGGCGGGGCTGCGTACAATTCCAATGTCCCTGGTAACGCCGCCACTGGACACGGAGCAGGTACTACAGGAGTTGTTTCAAATCGTGTTATGCAAGAACGTCCCAAGTATACTTATGGTCAGCACAACGAAGAAGAGGTGGATGAGGTAGCACATGGCATTTATAGCTCCCAGCCTCAGCCTCAGGTCTCCTACAATCCCGAGGTCTATGGTTCTTATGCTGCTTACAACGGCCACAGCACTGGCTACCAAGAGGTCACGAGGGAATACCAAGGTCAACAACAGGATGATTACAATGCCCACTCTGGATATGGTGTTGCCGTTGCTGACCCCGGCCCGTCAGCTTCATCGGGGGCGCACCCTTCCAGTTCACGTGACCAGGCTACTTTGACCGGGAACAGGGGTCAGAATACTAACAGCGTCGCCGTCCAAGACGATGATGTGTACGGTGGTATCTAGATTGTCCTCTCCTATTCTGTCAAGGTCACCATCGCATACGATTTTTTCCCTCCTGGTTATTTGTGATATCTTGGATCTGTTCTATGCTTCCTTATCATCCATTCAACCCCCATCCCCCAATCTTCTTTCTTCGTTGACATTTTTTTTCCTCCGAAAGCGCTTGCGCTTGTGTCCGTTTTCGGCCGGTGCCCGGCCTTTCCTCCTTGGGCCACATTCTGTCTTTTGGGGCTCGCAATGAGTTTTTTGTTTTGGAAGTAATTGTGTATCCTTCTCCCCCCCTTGCCTCCGCACCCTCTGTTTCTCGATGTGAACATCGCGTCTTTCGTGGATCGTGGATTATTCCCCTCCCCTCTTGTGTTCCTTCGTTATCAACCATGATCTTTTCTCGCACTTTGGAGGTCTACGATTGCTTCTATCGACTATACACGAATTGCTACGAGTACTCAAAGGATCGACAAAGAGAGTGTTATGTTTTTTTTTCCAGAAAGTGAGAGCGCCGCTTACTCGAATAACCGCCTGTTGTGGGTTCATTATATAGTCCGTTATTTTTCTCTCTCGTCGTCGTTGCTCAGCGCTATGTATAACTGGGGTGGATTTGATTTTTACCTACCTCTGGTGGAGATACCGCACAAAGGCAAAAGAAACGGTGCTGATTTCGTTTGATTTTGATATATATGAATATTTTCTTGGTTATATATGTGGATGTATCTTCTTTTTTCTTTTTTTTCTTCCTTTCTTTTTTCCCTTTTGATTTAACGTCGATAGGAAAAAATGTATTTCAGGATACCCTTTTTTTTTTTTGCTTTGACTGGTTATTTATTTATTTGTGTACTGGGGTAGTGAATGGTGATAATTTCTTTTTTTTTTGGTGAATTGAGAGGAATTCAAGCTGTTGGTTATCTCTCATTATCAATGCTTGAGGTTTTTGTAGGATTCCGGAATCGATGACCTGATGTGGGGATGTGAGAACCTACATTTTGGAATTATAAATTGGTCCCCTGGACGCGGGGTGTGCGTGAGAGAGAGCTGCCAGCTTAATCGGTTCGCTCGTGATTGATTGAACGCGCTGACCACCTGTTCTTGATCGAAGGCGGATGAACCCCGAAACTTTCAACTGAAATCTGATTGAATTAGTAATTTACTGAAATTAGATGATCAGAAAGCCTATTATTACAAATACGATAAAGAGAAATTCGTCGATTCTTCATACTGAGATGCTCGTTCTCGCCAACAACTCGTCTTCAATCTCGCTAGCGATGGATTCATACGACGGCGGTGCTCCTCCTCCAGCAAGCTCAGGTTCAGCAAGCGAAGCAGAACAAGATTGTTCATCGACCCTTCTTGCCTTGTTCTTCTTCTTGAACCACCTCTTTTTCTGTTGCGATCTCGCTACTTCACCACCGTCCACCGCTACAAGCTCAGATTCATCGTTCTGTCTCTTCTTTATCTTGAAAAAAAGATCTCGTAATCCTTTCTTCTTCTGTTCACTCATGTTCGTGATCACGTCCTCAATCAAAGCTCTGTCTACTCCATCTCTCGGTCGTAAAGAATATTCAGGTAATCCTCTCCCAGCGGCTTCATTAAATTCATCCGGGAGTAATGGTTCCCTATCCTCCTCCTCCTGCTCCTCACTAAACCATATCCCATTGTCGATATCACGCTGACGTTGACGTAAACGCTTCCTTCTTTCTTTTTCTCTTGCTCTCCTCTCTCTCTCGATCTCTCGCCACAATCTTCGGATTTCTCGGCGATCTTCTGGGGTGATACCCAGCTGTCGCTCGACTTCTTTCCTAGTTTTCCTTCTCTGGTATGCTTTGTAACATTCATCAACGACGAAAACAGTCACCGCCACGCCTAGCATGACGGTAAGTGTGATCGGGTCGGCCATCGGAGGGTGTGTGTGTGTATGGGGATTATATTAACTGGATCAGCTTTATTAATAAGTTTCTCGGTTGTTTCGTTATTCCTGAAAAGAAAAAAAAAATTTGCTCGAGGTTGAGCTTGAGAGAGAGAAAATCTGTTTCACCCTCCCACTTTTACCTAGTTGAAGGGTGTCAGAGGTTATGTATGTGGTCATCGTTCGACCTCGCATAAGCAAGCACCTGAATCAAGTGGGGTAATTTTAGACATGCTCCCTCTCGATATGCTGCCATGATCGTGATCATACCACCGCCCAGCATTATATATGTATGTGTATATGTATGCACGAGTCAAGAAATCGACTATCACAGACAGAAAGTCAATACAGGATAACACTAACTAAAAATAAAGATGTATCTTAAGTTTATCAATCAGAGTCATAAGCTCGAAACTGAGCCGGAGGATCATAAATAACGGTATGCAGATGTAATGTCCAGAGGACACCATTTTAAAAAAACGAGGAAAAAAAAACAGAAACACGACAGCAGACGTTTTCACCGATGCACTAGCGAGCAAACAAAATTGGATTATCAGGCAATGCGAAGAAGAAAAAGACACCAAATACGAACGAATGATAAAAAAAAGAAGCTTTAAACAAACCTATTTAAAAAAAATCTCAATCAGAAATGAGGAAACATCCCTCTTCTTTGACATCCTGATTCTGAGCGACAACCTCGTTAACTTCCTTTTGCAGATTCGCTAGAACACTCCGCATGTCCATTAAGCTCGGCCGTTTGGGCATAAATAACGGGAAATCACGATCCGAGCTGTTCTGAGAAGCCCTAGGCGAAGAGGAAGATCCACTTCCGTTTGATGATGAGGCGGTTAAGCCCAAATTTAGAGCGCAATTGGGGATATCTATTGACGTCGGTTTACGTGTAAGAGATGGCATAATGCGGGCAGTCTTCTCAAGGAAGGGGAATGGTTGCGAGTGTCGAAGTGCTGGTTCCTGGGACTGGACCTTCCTTCTCCTCTCCCCAACTTTCCATATAACATCTTTAAGTTCCTCTACGACATCTCCACCGGGTCCCCACTTCTCATCATATCCTCCTTCATGGCCACCAATGTCATGAATCGTGGGTGAGGACTCGAGTCTCTTACCTAAGTCCGAAGCCGATTCACGTCGTGCCTTGATGAGTTTGATACGCTCCTCACGGTTCAGTTTGGCTCTGGGGCGTATAGTCGTTGTAGATATAATAGATGTATCAGCTTCAAATACTTGCTCAGGATTAACGTGAGCGGGTGGTAAGTCCTCGACTGCCGTGCTCAGCAGGAGCTCCTGCGTGGCATCATCTGTCTTCGACCCTTCACCGGCATCAACAACTGACACAATATCCTTTATTCCATCTTCCGAGCGAGATGGAGATATCACATTGTCGACTTTGTCGCTTTCTTCACTAAGTGAGTCGTGTCCGAGTCCGGGGGTACCTTCTGAACACTCGCCTTCGGGGTCCAGTATTTGAGGCAGCTTTACTATGTCTAAAAGTTGATTTCGACCTCGTTCGCATTCTCTCAAAGCAAAACCAAGTTCTCGCCTTGATTTTTCATATGCCCGGAGTGCAGGATGATCACCGGTCTCCATTTCTCCTTCATAACATGATGGAGGGGAGGGAAACATCTCATCGGAATCATGAAGTGCAGCCACACATTCGTCTAGATACTCTCTTGCGTCCTTCAAGGCACTTTGCATCGCAGCGACATGTCCCATGAATCTACTCAATTGACTCGGCATGGGTGCAAATGAAATCAAACTAGTGCTTCCCAACTTGGGAGGGGTCATCTCGCACAGCCGTCTTTTCTTCCCCTCTGCTTCCTTCTCAAGGACCATTTTCCTGATTTCTGGGCTGGCAATCGCACTAGTGCCGCTGTCCATCGAACACCTTGGTGTTGGTGTTTGGTCTCTTAATCGTATTGCCTCTGCTTCTCTCAGTGCTGCACATAACCTAGATGTGGCGTCGCTGAGAGCGCTTATGAGTAGTTCCATTATGCTTTGAACATCACCCCAATACGTGTCTTCGGTTTCCGAAGTAATAGAGCCGATGGAACTCCCGCAACAAAACATTGAAGCAACCTTGGGGGTAGAGACCGAGACAGTATCCTCCTCGCAAAATCTCAAAGCAAGTAGATGAGCACAAGCATATCTCTTAGCTCCCAAGGCAGCATGCAATACATTCCGTAATGCCGAGGTTGAAAGAAGCTGTCTAGGGGAGTGGATCGTTGTGTACCGAGGAGAGGATATGAAACCAGATCGAGGACTGGTAGGATTTCTAGAATAGTTTGCAAAGGGTCGAGAACGAGGCGGCGAGGAAATTAGCGAAAAGGATTCTGGTCGTGAGAGATCTTTAATTGGTTTTGCCTTTCTGTTTCGGTGGAGCTGGAAAACAGCAGCTCCAAAACTCGTTGTTTCAACCTCCTTTCCCTCTATCTCGTCGGGATCGTGTGACTGGTCACAGGAAGAATCAGTGGAAGACGGATTCAATCCATTGTGCTTGTCTTCCAAAACAGGTGGGAGAGGTCCCAAGGGTGTGGATGCAGCAGGGGCACTGAGCGATGTTAACTCTGATATTGATAACCTAGGAAGGGGGGACAAGTCGGATCGGTATCTTATCCTTCGTTTGGTGATGGGGGTCATGGGAGGGGAAGAAAATGGATTATTGCTGTGCGATCCATTCCAGGTCTTACGTTTCTGATCTGTAAATTCTGTCATAACTGTTGAAGGAGAAGGAGAAGTAGGGATTGACGATGGTCGCATTCGTCGCTCCTGAGAGAATGGAGATGAAGATGACTTGGACGCACGAGCGTCATGAAGATAGAGGTCCTGTTTTTGTGGTGGAGGGGCGTACATCTCAGATAGCTGGGATAGGTCTGAGGGAGATGTGAGCGCCGAAAGGAGGTGACGGACATTGTCACATTGAGTCTGCGTGCTCTGTAGTGTTGAGTGTAGTGCGACACGCAGAGAGGAAGTCGGCGTTATGTAGGACGGTAGCATAGAGCTGATGGTGCACTCGTCTTTTTCAATAATCATGATCACCTCCTGAATGATGGCCTCCCAGTTGGTGTTGGTCAGAATCAGCTCGTCGAGAGTTTCCAAACACTATCACGGTATGCTTTCCTGTCAGAATGAACCTCCAAGGTGACAGATATAAACGCACAGGAGTCAGATCAAGCAGCCTTGTGGCCTGACTTCGCACCCGCAAGTAGTAGATTCCCGCAAGACCAATCCACAAAGTCAATATCGCCGATCTGATCAGCCCAGCACTAAGAAGGGCAGCAAAAAGGACAACGAAACTTGAAAGCAATCCGCATCGAGCCTTATCAACTTGTGCCTCACCAATAATAGAATCGGAAGGGCATGGCCCAGGGAGGTTATGAACTTGTGAAAAGTCACTAAGCGCGCGACTATGGGGCAAATTGTCTGGTATCGAGTGTTGCTGAGTGCAAGTTTGACCATTCACATGCGGCACAGATAGCTCAGGAGAGAGGAGAGAGGATGAAATGACTTTATACTTGAAGCGTTCAACAAAAGGATTTGTAGGTTTTGTGAGCTGTGCCGTTGTGATGATTGCTTCTATGCTCTGTAGGCAAGCGGTTAGTCAGGAGACAATGGATGCAATTTGGGTAAATATAAGGGCTTCTTAAGAGCTCCCAACCAAATATTATAACCTGAGACTGACATTGAGTAAGGAGATTAGAAGCTGGGGCCTCCACTCCCATTCCGGGTCATCCAGATCCTCGTATAAATCATTGTCCTCTAATAAAGATGGTGCAGAAAGCGGCTCGATTTCGAGTGCCAAAGTAGCGGTCGAACCAGGCATAACTTCCAGACCCTCGCCAGCTTCTGTGGTAACATGAGTCCACCTGCAAGGGAACATATGAGCTCGAGCATACCGCACAGGTAATGTTTTAGTGGGTGTTCGTCGAACACCGCTTGTGCCATTTCATGCGTATTAAATACAGCAAATTTGTGAAAAAAACAGATAGAAAGAGCGGACAAACGTTCCCTATCACGCCTGAGGTTTGATTATGTAAGCAGTTGGTAGTGACATTGTCAGCCTCGGATTAGTACAGGAACCGTCACAAACCTATGACCAGGGCGTCAAGGCTTGAAGCGGAGGGGGCTGTATCATTCAAAAGGTTATAGAAATTGCTTCCCTCCATACAACATGTCACGTGATGATTCCTCTGACCTAAAAAGCAGAACCTTGACAATGGCCAACGTGGGGATCGAACCCAAGACCTTCGCGTTATTAGCACGACGCTCTAACCAACTGAGCTAGTCGGCCCATTCATATACTTTATTACATAATTGTTTCACTGGTTGTGATGTCATAAGATATGTTTTGGTCACGGACCGCGTGACATGAACTGTCTGCAAAGCCGCATCGACTCCTTCAGCAAGCCTGTGAGAGTCCAAAACTCTGCCAACACAGGCCCTGTGAAAAAGCTGAAATGGCCCCATCCTCCTTCATACATCGCCAATCCCCTCTCCCTCGCCGAGGCTGGCTTTTATTTCGACCCCAGCTACGACGAACGAGATAATGTCACTTGTTTTGTCTGTGGCAAGGAGCTCGCTGGATGGGACGACGACGACGATCCCTTTGATATTCACTGGAAAAAGTCCGCAAAGGCCTGTCCTTGGGCTGTTGTCAGATGCGCCTTGAAGGCTGATCTCGACTCTTCTGGCCGGTGAGCTGCAGTTTCGCCCTCATACGTCCAC
>Ga0153959_1000592_pt1 | contig 12652 bp, 11 predicted proteins | sample TSFL043MetaG_FD_104685 | JGI IMG/M metagenome (GOLD analysis project Ga0153959, IMG submission 104685) | Attine ant fungus gardens microbial communities from Florida, USA - TSFL043 MetaG | ecosystem: Host-associated > Fungi > Mycelium > Unclassified | place: USA: Florida, Wekiwa Springs...
AGTAGTGCTATAGTATGAGAGGAACGCATACCTTTGAGATCCAACCAATGAGAGTACTCTCAAGCAGAAACTAAAAATGTTTCCTTTATTCTAGTGTCTAATAACAAGTGTTTACTATCTCATGAGCTCTTCTATTTTATATTTGATTACCTTCCCAGTACCTACTCAATTACATACAATTGTGGAACAACTTAGAGATTCTAATTCTCTGATCCAGTACTACTCACTTTTATAAGAATGGTAAAGCACATTTATTATTACATTCAGATCACAAATTCCCTGCAAAATAACCCTCTTATTTTCCTTACCCCCATATTACTGAGATCTTGTATTTTACATCTGTTTTCTAATTAAGTTCAACATTAATGAAATCAGAATCTGTTAATAGACTTCTAATCTATTGTCTTGGTATTATATTGGTCTAAGTTTGTTCTAGATTGAAAGCTGATAGTATTCCAAAGATAATTCCAAACTCCTGAGTCAAAAGAGTCTACATTAGTAGTCTACCTCTAAAAAACCTGATGCTAGCTTATCTGTCTTCTTTTCTGAGGTATTTGCTATTACAATAAGTAATAATATGGTAACCATTTAGTAAGAGTACTCTTTTTTTAGGACCAAAATATGACTGGGGCTTTGTAAGAGGGTTCTAGAGCATATTCTAGATAGGAGTACAAGGTTATAAAGCTTATTCTATATTACAATTCTATAGTAAATTCACTGGTAATGTAACACTATCAGTTCAAATGATCCCAAGTATATTGTGAAAGCTGCCTTCTATTCATTACCTTCCTTGATTCAGACATTGTTATAGCCCCATTGCAAGTCCATTTTTGTAAATACTTTCTTGGTTCTCATACTATCAATTAATTCTAATATTAGGGGTAAGGGATAGCTATCTTTGATTATTCTCTTATTTACATATTAATAGTTCTATACCATCCTCCTTTTTTCATTCTTTTTTGGAATAAATAGCACTAATGATGTCTGTAGAGATTTTGAAGGTCAAATATATTTCTTTTTGAGTTGGCTCTTCACAAATGTCTATACATCTTCCTTTTCTATTCTGGATAAAGGGTATATTTGTTTCTTTTTAGGTACAAAGTCTTTCTTGAGATTAATCACATGATCTCAAGGTTTTCTGGCCAGTATCTTTTCAGACTTTACTCATTCAAATACCTTCAGCCATTTGTAAAATTACTTTAGTACCATCTCTTTCACCTTTTAATGATCATTTGCAATTTTCTTTTCTCTTTCTTTTTTTCCCTCTATTGTCTATCTCATAGATCTCTCTTGTTCTCTACTATTATCTTCCTTCTCTTTATTACCTTCTTCTTGGGTATGCATTCACATAATAGTAAATACCTAGTCATTCTCACTTTTACTATTTCCCAATCTATTTCTAGGTTATATGTTGTAAGCCATGGTATTTCCAAGATTACATCTGTCTTCTTTAATTCACATACATCCACCCTTACTCATTCTACATGTTTTTTAAAGTACATGTTAACTTCTACTTTGTGGGTTACTGACCACCTGCTATTGTCACTCTCATCCACATTTTTTACTTTAAGTGGTCTAGCCAACTTTTCTAGTCTAAAGCCTTGCTTTTCAACTAGTCTTCTGTTCATGAACAAGCTTGTTGCTCCATTATCTAGCAGTGTTTTAACAGATACACTGCTATGGATGTCTATTTTCTCTAGTCTGACATTGAGCTAGACTTTTCTTAATAGTTTTAGTGTTTGTCTCACTTTTCTCTCAGTGTAGCAATCAGAGTCCATTTTATTCTATTTGTACAATATACTGTATTTATTATAGGAGGTTAGCTGAGGGCTTACTGGTCTTTCTGATCTTTTAACACCTCCTGTATTTTCTCTCTCACCTCTCTTCAATTCCTACAATGTTAGACTATATGCCCAAACATTCCATAGTTAAAACACCTCTAATCTTCTTCCCATCTCCTTCCTCTATCTACCTCCATTACATTGGAGTTTTGGATCCCTTGTCTTCCTCTATCTTTCCTTCTTAAATTTTCACCAAATCCTCCCCTTAGTACTCCATGGAAACCTCCCTGGTTCCTATTGTTCTAAAAGAACCTTGCTCCTCTGAATGGCTGTACTTCTGGTGGCCTAGCCATCCATGCTACTTTCTTTGACCCCAATATTTTCTCTTTTACTTGGCTCTATCTTAAGTTGCAGTCTAACTATATAGACCTCTTTCACCACTCCTTAATTGTTGTTGGAGATAATTCTGTCTTTACCAATCTTTGCCAAATGTTTTCATTCAGCTTTATCTTGAATTTCTTTATAAGAGACCTGCCCTCATAGCTGCTTTCTCTTGACACCTTTTTGAACACTTAGATGTACTTGTCATATGTCCATCCTTCCTGCTCCAACAATTTCAATTTATCTACCTTCCTTAATTCTTCATCAAACTCTCCAAACTTCTTTCTCATCTTTGTGAATAGTTTTTCTACTGTTTTTACTACCAATATCCCTTATTTTTTTTTCTCCAATACATTTTCCTTCCACACTTTCACTATCCTTCTCTGTATATATATCAACATCCAGGAGATCTTTTTCTCCTCTGAGCTTTCTCCTATCCTTATACTTATGTATAAGTAGCAGATATTGATGAATTCTACTACCTTCTCTCTTTCTCTATCAAACAATGAAGGCTTGGCCACCTTTCTCTAAAGTTGCTTTCTTAATAGGAGCTGTCACAAACTTCATTTGGCTATAACTCCACAAATACTTGCACAATTTTGACATTCTTAGATGCATCTAAAAGCCCTTAAGAAGACCTTTCAAACAATGAGAAAAACATGCCAAAATGATCAGTACTTATTGAGGTATCAAGTAATTAGTACTGGACACTGATCTGCTGATATTTCAGGAACCACTAAATGTGAACATTTTCTTCCATATGCATATAAAAGCTTTCCTCAATATACTTCTGACAACTATAAATAGACCCCAAGGTAATAAGATCCTGTGGAGATACAAAGACCTTAATATTGGACATGATACTAATCTATTACTCATAAATACTCATTAGTCCTTGAATAAAACAAAGGACTACCTCTCTTTGGTTAAGTTATTGCTATTCCTATCACAAAAGGACTACCATATATAGAACAATAGGTAGTAGATATGTGATGTTCTGTCCAGGTGTACAGACTATCCTATTTATATATATAAGGCTCTTCAGTCTAAGGATTAGACCTCAGACTTAACAACATCTTATTCTACCTTGTATTCAAACTCTTAAGAATCACCACTCTTCAATCACAAATCAAGTAAGTAACCATTTGTAATAGAAGCTGCTTGATTGTCATGGTATGTTGGACAAAGTATTAAAGAATTTGGTTCATGATTAGACCTTCTTCTTGTTGTTGTAGTTATTGCTGTTGCTATTATCATTGTTGTTGGGGTTGTTGGCTCTAGGATGATGATTGGTAGAATATGAGTGAGTCATCTCAAGTAGTGTCTTCTTCTTTATCTATTGTTTCCTTATAAGAAGAGTGGTCATCTTTTTCTTCTGAACTAATTTTTACACCTATTAGAGAGCATGTCTTCTTTCAGCTAGGCATCTACTTTAATTTTGGGTTTGTAAATAAACAAATGTATATAAATAGTATAAAACAACTAGCAAGGACTCTAACAAGTTCTTTTTGTCAAACTCTGACTTAGAGTAGGATTAATCCTTGAGTAACTCAACTTAAGTTTGCAATTTTTATAATACCCAAGAAAATTATCAGTGACAAAGGACCCCAATTTGTATTCACATTTATAAGAGAACCTTGCAAAGCTCTGAGAATTAAAAAAGCTATGTCAACAAGCTTATTATTCTTAAATAAATGAACAAATAAAAAGGATCAATCAAGAAGTTAAGGTGTTTTTATAACTATTATGAACTAGTCTAGTTCTAAAATTGTATAACTAAAGAAATGAGAAGAATAGAAACTTTTTTCTAATAGATTAGATAAGATATGCTAAAAATAGATGAAAATAAGATCAAAGATAAAATAAAGTCATATGATCAGGTCACATGATAAAAAGTTCTGAAAGGATTGTAAAATAGTTACTCTATATATAGCCAAATAGAAATTGTATATAAATAAATAGTTAAATCCAACAAGAAACTCTATTGAGTTTTCTCATAATGTTAAGTATGAGCTAAGCTAGCTGTCTCAAACAGCTTACTTATTACAACAATACTATAATAATTACAAACAAGATAATTAGATAAAACAATAGCAGAATTCCAGCATAACAACAAAAAATATATAGCAATAGGATATATTCTATTCTATCTAAACTATAGTAGACACCCATGGAAAGAAAACCTAATAGTAAAGACAGAAATACCAAACCTAGAAGAATTTCTGAGAAAAATAGAAAAGGCATGAGAAGAAGTGAAAGCATTTATAGAAACAATAAAGGAAACAATAAAGAAGTAATATGACAAAAAAAGAAGAGAATCATAAAAACTCAAAACAAAAGAACAAGTATAGTTAAAGACAAAGAATATCTAGACAAATTATGTTGAAATACAATCAAAAAAGGGTATAAATAGATAGCAAGTACAAACTAAGTATACTACTTATATACTCACTTAGAACAATAGCAAAAGATAATCACATGCATTGCACAGACTCATATAAAATTCAAATTCCAACAAATTGACCTTTAAAAAAGCTGAATCAAAAAAAATATGGACTTTTTACAACTAAAGAGAAAATTGAACAAGAAGTATATAAACTGAAGCTTCTAAAAAGATGGGCTATATATGATATTTTTAATGAAGACCTATTTATACATTGCAAGGAGACAGAGTTTACAAGCCAGCACAAGGACCTAGCACCTCCACCAGACATTGTCAATAAGGAAGAAGAATACAAAGTAGAAGAAATCAAAGGACATTATAAAAAAGAAAGAAATGTATAGTTTCTAATTCACTGGAAAGATTATGGAAACAAACATGACCAATGGATGGCAGAGACAAATTTATCACATGCAAAGGAGGCAATTCAAGACTACTCATAGTTAAGGAAGATCAAAAATATATAAGCAAATGATTGAGAAATTTCTAGGGGTAATAACATAACACTGACAAATATGAGCTCTCAACAACAAGTCATATCAGAAAAGATTTCCTTCAAATTTCTGAAAATCTTGCCAACTTACATATTTACAAAGCCATTATCACATGACAAGATTCAACAGATTATTTCACAATTCAACTTATAGGACAACACAGTAAGTGCATTGATCCAGAGAAAGTATTGGACAGAGCTGATATACTCACATGAACTTAGAAGGATTAGGCCATAGATTGGACAGGACAGAACACAAGTGCTTAGTGATAGCTTAATCCTAATGAGCAGCAGTGAAGTTAGTGGATAGGTCAGCCATAGATAAATAGCCTGGACATTCAGCAGTAGCCCTTAGTTGTCTACTATAGAGATGACGATGAGGTTAGGTCCTTATTATTTTTCTTCTGTCCATATTACTCATGTGCTATGTATTCTATCTTTCTATCAGCATGTTGTTGGGGTAATGATGCAGTGCATAGGTGATGTTGACCAATTAGTTTGTTGACATGGAGGTGGATGGGTATTAGGCCTGCAATGGCTTTCAATACCCCAGGTACGGGAGGTACAGAAGGCTCCTGCGATTCATAGTGCAGCTCTACTTTTCTTCAACTCCTTTTAACAGATAAAAGGTGGGGGTCATAAATATCATTGTCAGTGATCTCATGAATTTTATTCAGAATTTAATATTCATTGATTATTTTTTCATCTTTCAAATGCGGCTGCATGCTCTTCGACCCCATGTCCAAGTACTTCTCGCAGTTACACCAGTGTATGAGCTTTGAAAGCTCAGGTCGCAGCTAGGAGAAATTTTCAGTTAGGAGAAATTCTATGAATGTCTTATTTCCTGATTCACAATGACTTCTAAGAAAGGAGAACAGGCTTTAGGAGTAGCCTGGTGGGACTTCACCGAATGTCTATATAAACAGGGCTCTCACTTGCTGTTATCCCAGCATCGTTGTCAATTTCAAGATGTTCTCCTCGGTCCCCTTATCCGTTCTCTCTGCCGTGTTCCCCGTCGTGCTTGCTCAGAGCTCTGGATCTGGTCTTAGCCCCGACTCCGGCTCATACGTGGCTGGTCTCGTCGACCACTTGAACGGCCTTGGATACACCGAAGCCGCGAACGTACTCACCAAGGCTAATAGTACGACCTCCGGACAGCAGTGGTTATCAGAGCTGTCGAACGGAAATTACACTGCTTTCGTGCCTGACAATGCAGCCTGTAAGTACTCTTCTGGTATTTCAATTTGGGGCTCATTTCTCTTTCAGTTCAGAACCTGTCGATGGAAGTTTCTGGCAACGATGAGTTATTGTCGCAGTATCTGTCGTATCATTTCGTCCATGGAAACTTTCTCAACTCTACCGTTGCTTCGGCTGGTGGTGGAGGTGGAATGACTTCTACACTCAGTCAATCTGGCCAATCATCTTCCAGCTCAGCTTTCGCTTCACAGACTCTCCTTGCGAGGGTCCGACGTCAAAGTGGTGGTGGTGACCCCTCCGCTGGACAGTCGATGGCCCCAGCACTGATGAGTGGGATCTATCCTAACGATACGATTGGTCGTACCCTCCTTGATTCCCCAGATCTTGTAATGCTTGAAGGAAATAAGTCCCAGGTTCTTGCTTGGACAAGGTTGAATGAGACTGGCAATGTTACCCTTCTCGATCAAGCGTGCGTTTATTTTCATCATCTTCATTTCATAGTCCTGACAATGGTTCTTGTAGGGATATCATTGTCTCGAATTCCTCATCCTACCAAAATATATTCATCAATGCGATCAATGGAATTATTCAACCTCCCGGTAACCTGTCCCAGGCACTTTCTGCGGTCAACGCGACGTCGTTCTTGAGTCTTGCTCAACAGGCAAATGTTACAAGCTCCAGCGGGGACAACGTCACTGTTCTTGACGCTTTATCCTCACTGCACGGTTTCACTCTCTTCGTCCCTAGTAATGACGCCATCCAGAATGCCTCGTCAACGTTCAGCGGTCTCCAGAACAATGGAACGGCGGTGATGGCTCTTCTCGGTAACCATGTGAGCTTTGTTTGCTTGTTATCAGATTACGACTAACCCGTTTGACAGGTAATTAATGGGACTACCGTCTATTCACCGGACATTCAAAATGCTACCGCTGAGAGCTCCTCTACCAATTTCATAACTGCTGCTGGTGAACAAATCACTGTCATTTCTAATGGTACTGGTGGTTTGGTCGTTCAGAATCAGAATGATAGCAGTGCCCAGATTGTCCGTCCTGATATCCTTCTCTCGAATGGTGTCTTCCACATTATCAATAACGTTCTCGTGGATACCGACAGCAATCCTTCACAAGCAAGTTCCGCGTGAGTCTGATCATCATAACATCTAGCTTTCAAGTGACAATATACGTTTTAGTGTAATGTCTGCCTCATCTGTTGCTGCTGCCCAAAGCTCAACGGACACCCTCCCAATCGGAGGTGGTTTCGCTACTCTGACCTCGGGTAGCATGTCCCAGAGCCAGAGCGCAAGCTCATCATCATCTGAATCCCAGTCAGCTTCGTCGACGTTTAGCGACAGCTCGAGTGCATCACAGACTGAATCGTCTTCCGCCTTCAACGATGGCTCAACGCAGCACCGAGCAACCAATGGCTCCCCAAATGTGCTTGGCTCTCCCCTGTTGGTATCTGTGTTAGGAGCGTTGCTCTGGACCTTTGGCTTGTAATTATGTCACTGTTCCTCTTTTCTGTGTCGCATAGATCCTATAAAAATAGATATCTTAATGGTATTGGCCTTTGTTCATTTTTCCTTGTACGAGATAGATGTGCATAGTGTATCAGGATGAATAAAACATGGATTGAGGCCTGCAAACATTATTGATATGACAGGAATTGGTCCAAGCGTGCTTCAGCTACAGACTCAATATTTATATTGACAGAGTGGATGGACGTAGTAGCTAGTGGCTGTATAAAGCAGATGTAGTAAGTAACAAAGTTGAATAAAACAAAAATAAGAGAAATGTAGATGATGAACAAAACATTATAGTTACCAGACATAAACTTTGACACTTTCCAAGTGTTGAAATGAACTGGCACATGTCACTTTTACATTTCCTCCATCTAATGATATCATTCCATTCCTTCCAGCCTATCCTATCATTCTGATAGAATGCTTCTGGTTTTTTTCCTTGTCCAGTCATCCAGCTCCATTATATGTGTTAGACATAGGATAGGTATTCCTCAATCATTTACTCAACCAGGAGACATCTGAGATATATTGTCCTTTACCAAGTAGTAAAGGGTAGGTAGGGCCCACAAAGATAAATCCTAGAGTAAGTCAATGATTACTGTTGAATGGAGCTGTGTTCTGACATTATTCGCATGGAACTAAGCCATCATTCTATGTCTCACATCACTCGTTACCTGTCTCAGATTTTGTTGATATTTCCTTTTTCATTGAAATGTAGGTAGCGAGGCCTACATATAAATTGTTAGTATACTTCCACTCCCTCAGCCATCTACCTTGATAGGTGACTCCTGAGGTGAGAATGTTAACTACTCACTGTCTATAGTACATACTGACTTCATCCTGTAGAACTTATACTTTTTGTTGAAATGCAATCAGAGGAGGGCATGGTAGGGTACAAATGGATGGTAAGTACTATTAATATTTGATACAATTCTTATCAGTTTACCTTAAGTAAGCTCTTACATTTGTCCACTCCATCATTTTAGATTACCTTATCCTATGTATATAAGGCTTACCACTCTAGAATAAAGAGAGCAGTTGCTTCCTCCTCTTACTATCATAAAACACTATATATCTAAGCTATTTAGGTAAGTAGTATGGTGTGATTGACCACCACACTATGCTCATTGGCACCCTTTTAACAAGTATAGACTACTTACACTGCTTATATACCTATATCATGTAACATCAATTGATCTCATCATGTGTATTGAAATTCCAATACTTTTATAGGTAATAAACAAGTTGTCTACCTTAATAGATGACTTCTGAGAACTTATACTTGTTGAGAAAATTCTAATATATATTTAATGTCCTAATAGCTTGCTATTAGACAAATAGATAAATATTCCTGGAGAATAAATCATATAGTTAATTTATTATTACTAATTGTCATGGTATTACAAGGCTGTATTAACCACATAATGGTAAATAAACTAACCACATATATGTATGAACAGCTCAGGATAATAGTAACTACTCCAGAAATCACTTAGAATTTGATGCTCTCAATAGATTAGTAATAAACTAATTGATGAGGAAAATTTAGGCATAAGCCTTGATAAACATCCATAGACTTTTATAGACCTTTATGGAATATAGTTTAATACTACTCTAAGCTCTAGCTAAACAATAATAATACTATGTCATGGAGTAGTATTAATCTGTACTAATTAAATGATAATAATGAATACTTTGAGATCTGAGATGAATGTTGTCTAGAACTCATTTACAAGTATGCTACCAAAGAAAAAGAAAACATAAGATCTAAATGTTATAAATTGTGATATGAAGGCTCTTTCTTTTTCACTTTCTATTTTTAGAACAGACTTACATAATCAGATATGTCACATGATCAATCACATGACATGTTACATTGATGTCATATGATCACCATAGGAAAGTAGTACATAGACCAAGTAGAATAGGTATAAGTAGTGTACTCAAATCCAACAGGAACTCTAATAAGTTCTCTTTGTTAACTTTGACTTAGAGTGGAGTTAAGCCTGAGGTTGCTCATCAGAGACTGAACTCTTATACTAGAATATTACCAAGTAAAATCTAGAATGTAATTTTGTTGACAACAAAAAGAATGACCTTGGCTTCAACTTATATGTTATATCTCAATCTTTTATTGTTGTTTTGGTTATTAACTTTGGAATAACAGAGTCATTAGAGTACAAGTTGAAAAGAAAATATATACCAAGTCCAAGAAAGGAGATGTACATAGAACATGGACTACAATGTAATTACAAGAGATTAGAAAACTAAAAGTTCTACTATGAAAAGGAGAATAATAATAATTAATTAATTAAAAAGAAATAACTAAATAAATATGAAATTTATATATATTATAGTGACCGTTAGTTGTGGTAACTTAGAATCACACTCTAAGTCAGAGTTGATAAAGAGAACTCATTAAAGTTCTTACTAATTGGTTTAGCTACTTATATATAAATAATTATTTACTAGTATTTGTCTACTTAAGTTATCTTGCAAACTCCTTTTGAGTCATAAGGTCTTGCACACTTCAAAATATTACATAATAAAAGAAAATAAAAAAGAAATAAAATAATCTGCCACTGTGGATTCTCTAGTTCACCTGCTATTTCATTGCATATATAATATACTATTATTATATTACAAACTGACCAATTACATAATAGTATATGTAATTATGCTATGGAGAAAGGTTCCTTAATCTCAATCCTATATAAATTTGACAGCTATACTTGAATTATCCAGTTCTCTTGACAAATTGAGGCTCACCAATAATTTAATCTATAGTTATCAACCTTACCTTGTTTTGTCCAGTCCATCTTGCCTATTAGTAGTCTGCTCTACAACCCATTCCCAGTCTAACACCCTACTGGGATAAATAAACCCACTATTTATTCAGACAATATTGTTGAGTCCTAAGAAATTAATCAAGAAACTAACTACACCCAAAGTAATGACTCTAAGGTCTTAAGACTTCAAATCCAACTAGCTCAAATCCAACTCCAACTTGCTATTGTCTATTAAAATAGATCCTAAACATATCCTACCAAATAAGCCACATCACATTCTCTAGATAATGACCATCTTTTCTTATTTGCCCTGAACAATGACTATAAGAATAAGAAAAGTCCAAATATCTAGCTATTTTATAGAGAAACCAACTTTGACTGTTTCCTTACCAAAATTAATGGTATCTTTCTATTAGTACCCTAAAAATTTGCAAATAACATGTAACATATAGTATTTACATGCCAATATCTAAAAGAGAATACCATTTCATGGGCCAAACCAATACTTACTGGAAAAGATTTAGTTGCAGAGAGATTGGAGAAAAATTCTTACTACCTTCTATAAACAGTTCTAAGACCCTAATATTCATGACCATTTGACTAAGTAACTATATTTGCTTAAGCAAACAAGCTCTGTCAAAGAATATACCTTTGAGAACTTCACTTGTAAAACTAGGTAATTTCATACAATATGGGGTAATATATTTTATAGAAGCTTGAAGAATAATATAAAGGGCCTGCTAGTAGAGGTTCTGTGCTACAAGAGCAATTATAAAAGCATTAAGCAAACTGCCCTAGAAATAAACAAACAGTAAACCTTTTACTGTTTTAAAACTCTACACTATTCCTTTTCTATCCATAGTCCCTTTAGTCCTAGTACAATAACAACTTTGACCTATGCCAATCTTATAAAGAATTTCTCCATTATATGGGACCACTGTCATAAGATAAAAAAAAACAGACATCACTTCTTTTGTCTTTGCTTATATTCTAGAGATTTTGGTCATATAACTATCTCTTGTCCTGTAAGAGCACCTCATTCTCAATTAAATGCTACCAACCCCCTCATTCCTAATAAACTGATTCCAATTTCACAAACTGATGTCTGAGGTAAGAAAAGTTTAAGTTTAATGTAGATAGCTATCTCTATGCTAAGTATCAAGCCCAATTACATTTGTAAGACATACATTTCTCTGAGACTGATTTAATTACCTCACCATATTAGTGAGAGGATTGGGTAACAAGGTCCTGTCTAATGCTTTCTTATATATATACTACTTATAATATACTATCCAAGATATACCTTTTAAGAACATGTTTATTAAGGCTTCAACAGACAAATACCAAGTAGTACTGGGAACACCATAATTTTACCAAGTCAACTCCAGGATAGACTGGGAAAACCTTAGGATCTAACTTCAAAGAAGATCCAACCACCTACTAAATATTCAAGAAACAACACTTCCATTTAACTAGACCTCATTCAAGAAATAGAACTCTATCCTATCTGCCATCATGAATACTCTACTAAGCCAACAGTCTCAAAGACATTAAAAACAACTACAAGACAAGCTCAAAAGCCAACTATTGCACTTCCAGTACTACATACCTTCCAAGACTATATTCTTTACTCTAAACAAAGATTTTAACATATTATCAAGTCTAGAGATGAATGGTTATTGTATCTCTAAGCAAACATACTAATACTCCCATAGTATAAGAATTACACAGATATTTTCAACTCTGAAATAGTGTAATAACTACTTCTTTATAAAGGATATCTCAACTATGCTATAGACCTGGAAAAAAAGTCAAATACCACTATGCTGGCCAGTGTATTGTTACTTGTAGTGAACTCAAGCTAGGGTCAACTTAAGCACACACTCTTTATCAGAGTTGACAAAGAGAACTCGTTAGAGTCCTTGCTAATTGGTTTAGCTACTTATAGGTGAATCAGTATTTACTAGTATTTGTCTACTCAAATTATCCTGCAGACTCCTTTTGAGTCATAGTGTCCCGTGCACTTCAAACTATTACATAATAAAAGAAAAT
>Ga0153959_1000594_pt1 | contig 12615 bp, 18 predicted proteins | sample TSFL043MetaG_FD_104685 | JGI IMG/M metagenome (GOLD analysis project Ga0153959, IMG submission 104685) | Attine ant fungus gardens microbial communities from Florida, USA - TSFL043 MetaG | ecosystem: Host-associated > Fungi > Mycelium > Unclassified | place: USA: Florida, Wekiwa Springs...
CCCTGAGTTTGTTCTTATTACTCAGTAAAATACAGTACTTAAAGAACTTATATGTAAAGCAATCAATAGAGTCGTTTTCTATCTCTCTCTTCTTAGCATCTGACGACTTACCTGCGCATCTACGCTGTTATCAATTCCACGGAAGAACAAACTCTTGTAGATGTTCAGGAATTTTGACCCCATGTGGATGTCTCTTCTTTTCACATCCAATGGGAATCAGCCGAGAAGGTGCATCTGTGGGATTCTGTTCCCCAGGAACCCATTTAATCTCGAGTCAAATATCATACATCTGATGCAGACAGTCAATCTTGTTCACAATCTGAGTGGTATAAGATTCCCCGATAGATCTCTCTTCAGAAACCGCATCTACAACTTGACTGTTGTCAGAATATAATATGATCTTCTTTCCCGAGTAACCAGATGTAATCATCAGCCTGATTCCCATCTCAGCTGTACTGCCTCCGCCCATTGGATTTCACGGCCATCCCGCTTCCATGTCTTTTTCCATTGCCATGCTTGCCATAGATCCCCAAATACAAAACCTATGCCAACACCAGAAGCATCAATGTAGACAGTCTCATCCAACCGAGGGGAGGGGAGAGGAGAGGATTGGGAGAAGAGGAGTTGAGTGGAGAGGGAAGAGGGCTTCCGCCATTCTGTGAGGAGTACCTTCTGGATCTCCATATGTTATTTTGGTGTGCCTCTGAAACAAGTGATCTAACACGAGCTAGTGTTGTCTGGGTCATGTGCGAGTTTTATTTGTTCTCTAATATCAGCCAAGGGATCTTTTTCTGGTACAGAAACAGGAATAGACAGAGGCGAGGAAGCGAACAGCAAAGTTGAAGGCGGTGATGAAGTAAACGGTTTGAATTGAAAAGCTGATCCAGGAATGGTTGTAGCTGGTCCATGGTCCGGCACTCCCTTCAATCATCTTCACTGCTGGTTTGGTATCCAGTCCCTCTTCATCTGAAGGTGTAGTATGTTGATGTGGACTGACTCACGAGACTCTCAATCCTGTCGTTTTGCTTGATGAATAGTAGTATTCCAGTATCATGTAATGTTCTAATAGTCACGTAGTATAAAATGTAACCACTATCCAAATATACATTTTGTTGTGAATAGAGCAATCTTCATATTTTGCTGTCTAAGTTTCCTTTCTTATCTCTCTACTGATAGTTTTCTTTCTGGGGTATGATGTGATGAGTCATGCTTACTAATCACTGGTTTTGGACATACCATTCTTAGTGTTGCATTCCTCAGTTCTGTTATTATCAGACTAAGGTATTTTCTATTTTCCATTCATAGAATATGATGTACTAATATATTAGATTGTCATGAACTGCTACTTTCCTCTAAGTCAATATTTATTTTATTTTTATTTTTATTTTTATTTTTGGATGTGCAAGAACTAATTACTAAAAGTGGGAATAGTAACTCAAAAGAAATACATAAACATAATGTATACAAATAGATATTTTATATAAGTAGTATCAAATAAATATCAAGAACTCTAATAAGTTTTCTTTGTTAACTCTGACTTAGAGTATGATCCCAAATTACCTCAACTGACAGTCACTATATAGTGTTACAAACTTCATTCAGCCATATCTCCATAAATTTTTGCATGATTCCCACAGTCTTAGATGTGTCTAAAGGCCCTTAAGGAGACCTTTCAAAAGATGCCCAAAACATGTCAAAGTAATTAGTACTCATTGAGATATCAGTTAATCAGTGCTGAACACTAATCTACTGATATCTTAGAAACTGCTGAACATGGACATTCACTTCTATATGTATATAAAAGCTCTCTTTAATATGCTTCTAATAATCATAACTTATCATGAACTGCTTAATTTCTTTAAGGCAATATTTATTTATTTATTCTTTTTTTTATTTATTGGATGTACAAGAACTTATTACTAATTCAGCAATGGTGACTCAATAGGGAAATACAAGAGAAATATAACATATACAAATAAATAAATTATATAAATAGTATAAAGCAATTAGCAGGAACTCTAATGAGTTCTCTTTGTCAACTCTAACTTAGAGTAGAGTTAAGCCTAAGGTCACTCACTAAAAGACTAAACTCTTACATAAATAGACCTTGAGGTAATAAAATCCTGTGGAGATACAAGGACCTCAATGTTGGACATAATACTGATCTATTACTCATAGATGTAACGGTTCTTAGCTTCAGATGTGTAACCCTAACCAGAATTGCACTCTATATCAGAGTAGACAAAAAGAACTCATTAGAGTCCTCGCTAGTTTTCGTACACTACTTATACACGTTTACGTATTTGTACATGTTTACTGATCTGAGACGTTATTACATAATTAATTTGAAAAGAAAATGAAAAGAATAATAAATAATGACTTAAGAGAATTTGGTAGTTTATAACAATAGATACTCATTAGTTCTTGAATAGAACAAAGAACTGCCTCTCTTTGGTTAGGTTATTGCTATTTATATCATAAAAGAACTGCTATATATAGAACAATAGGTAATAGACATATAATGCTCTGTCTAGGTGCACAGACTATCCTTTCCTATATATAAGGCTCTCTAGTCTGAGGATTAGACCTCAGACTTAGCAATATTTTTTGTTGCTTAAAACTACTCTGTCTTCTTGAGCTTTTGAAGATACAACTTCACCCATCATAACTAGTAAGTAACCATCTGTGATAGTAATATCACAAAAAAGTAACTACTAAATTGTGCCATAGAAGTATAACAAAATACTTGTTCAATAAACTATCCCTTATTAGTAAGTAGCCCTACTAATATTATTTTTTTGGTAGAATAGTAAACTATATAGTATCTGACTACTGGCCCATAACACAACTATGACATATAGATAGTATTTTCTTGACAGATATATTAGAAATATAGTTCTGTTATTATCAAACTAAGTGTCTTCTTGATAGTGATGTGTTAATCAACTTCTAAGTTCTAAAAGGTTATGGATCTTATTGCCTAAACCACTAACATAGTTGTAATCATATAAATGTCATGAACCATGTAATGATTGAAGTCTCAGTTGGGTAACCTTAACCTCACTCACACTCTAAGTTAGAGTTTGACAAAAAGAACTCGTTAGAGTCCTCGCTAGATTGTTTGCAATACTTATACAAGTCTGATTATTTGTACATGTTTACTGATCCAATGTAATTACCTAATTAAATGAAAAAGAAAAGAAAAGAAAAATAAATAATGACTTAGGGGAAATTGACGATTCATAATAAACCAGCTTAGTCCTAAGATTATACAACTAGAGGAATAAAAAGAGTAGGAACTTTTCTCTGATAGATTAGATGAGGTATACTAAAAATAAAACAAGAAATAAGATCATATTAGATAAAGGTCATATAATCTGGTCACATAATGGAAACTTCTAGAAAGATTGTGGAAAATTACTTAAGTATATACATAGACAAATAATATTTGTATATAAGTAGGTAGAGTAATCCATAGAGGAACTCCATCAAGTTCTCTCATAATGTTGAGTATGTCCTAAGTTAGTTATCTATTACAATATAAAACTGCAAAAGATAATCTTAAACATGTCAAATGAGTAGAAATCTAGATCTTAGATTGTATCACAAATGGTCACTTACTATATTTGTGATTGATGAGTTGATGATTCTTAAGCAAGGTAGTTTAAGCAACAAAAGATATTGTTAAGTCTGAGATCTAATCTTCAGACTAGGAAGCCTTATATACATGAAAGAATGGTCTGTGCACCTGGACAGAGCATCACATGTTCTACTGCCTATTGTTCTACATATGGCAGTCCTTTTGTGTCTGAAATAGTGATAACTTAACCATAAAAGCCTTGTTTGTGTTCAAGGATTGATGTGCATCTATAGGTAATAGATCAGTGTCATGCCAAACCTTGAGGTCCTTGTATCTCCACAGGATCTTATTGCCCAAAGGTCTATTTATGGTCATCAGAAGCATATTGAAGAGAGCTTCCATGTGCATGTGGAAGCAAATGTTTGCATTTGGCAGTTCCTGAGATATCTATCAATCAGTGTCCAGCACTGATTAACTGATATCTCAATGAGTACTAATTGCTTTTATACATTTTGGGCATTGTTTGAAAGGTTTCCTTAAGGGCTTTCAGATGCATTTTAGACCATGGGAATTGTGCAAGTATTTGTGGAGATATGGCCAAATGAAGTTTGTGACAATGTTCTCCTACAGGTGTATCATGATATAGTCTGATCACCTCTGCTCTCAACTTCTCATCTTTTGGAACATACACATTTCCTTCTTTCAACATCAAGCCATCTTCTTGATGCTACTCTTCATCCCTCAACATCTTCACTCCTACTTGTTTCATCTTCTTTACTGCTTTTACTACCTTATCATCTCTTGCTTTACATTTCCTTACTTTATCTAGTAAGTCCACTCCTTCTATCACCACTTCCATTACCCTGATTCTCTTTGCCTCCAACCATTCTTTCTTTACTAGTGTCTGCTCCTCATTATCCTTCTCTATCCTGACCTCCCAATCTGGTCTTCTACTCAACTCATCTGCCTTCCCCATTTTACTCCCTGAAATGTGCTTCAACACAAAGTTGAACCTAGACAAGTATAAAGCCCATCACACTTGCCAACAATTCAACTTTTGATTACTTATAAAATACTCCAGATTCTTATGGTTTGTCCATACTTTGAATTTACTTTTAGTCCCTTCCAGGAAATGCCTCCAGGCTTCCAAGCATCATATTACTGTCAACATTTCTTCATCATGTATTTCATAGTTTTGCTCTGTTTCATTTAACAATTTAAAAATGTAGACAACTGGTCTCTATCTGCTGTCTTTACACTTAATAGACAGTACTTCACCTGTTACAAAGTTAGAGGCATTGGCCTCCACCCTAAATTCCTTATACAGATCAGGTGTAACTAATAGAGGTTGGCTTGTAAAGACTGTTTTCAACTGCTTGAATGTCTTCTGTTGCTCAACTCCCCAATTCTACTTCTTCTCTTTTCTTGTCAGATTATTCAAGAGTTGTGCTAGTTTTGTGAAATCCTTTACAAATATCCTATAGTAATTTGCAAGGCCTAGGAACTTCCTAATGTCTCTTACTGTCTTTGGCACAGGTTAATTTAGTACTTCCACCACTTTATCCTCCTCCATTTTGATCTTCCCCTAATCCATTACTACTCCCAAGAAATTCACCTTCTGTACCTTCTAGACATATTTCTCTGGTTTCACATATAGGTCATTCTCTTCCAATCTTCTCAACACTTCTTTTACAATCTCGTTATGTCCCTCCTCTATCTCTGTTTCTATTAATACATCATCTACAAAAGCCACCACCTTCTCCTTATTGATCATGTCTCTCAGAATTTCATTCATCATGCCTTGGAATGTGGCAGGCAAATTTGTCATTCCAAAAAACATCACTACTGGTTCATACAACCCTACATAAATAATGAAAGCCACCTTTTACTTATCCCCTTCCTTTATCCTCACATTGTTATGACCTTACCAGAGGTATATTTTAGTAAACACTCTTTTATTGCCCATAAAGTCTACTAAGTCTGTAATCAATGACAGAGGGTAGTTATTCTTGATTATCTGCTTATTAAGCCTTCTGTAGTCCATAACCATGTGCTTTCCTCCATCCTTCTTACCCACAAAGAACACTGGTGATGTCTAAGGTGATTTAGAAGGTCTAATGTATCCTTTCTTCAAGTGCTCATCGACAAACTTCTATACTTCCTCCTTTTCATTTCTTGAAAGAGGATATACTCTTGCTTTACTTGCTCTGAAGTTATCTTAGAGATCAATTGCATGATCCCACAGTTTTCTAACTAGCATCCTTTCTGATTCTACTTTCCCAAACACCTTCAACCACTTATAAAACCTCTTAGGTACCATTTCTTCCACCTTCCTATGATCTGCTTCTATCTCTTTCTCTCTTCCCCAACCTTCTTTCTTGTCTACTGCCTATCTCACTATTTTTTTTCATCCTCTCTAACTTCTTTCTTTCCTCTTTTCTGTATTTGCACTGATTTTCCACACAAGGATGGACACCTCATCATTCTCACTTCTCCTTTTTCCCAGTCTATTTCTAGATTATGGGCGACTAACCATGGCATGCCCAAAATAACATTTGTCTTCCCTAGTTCATAGACATCCATTTGAACTCTCTCTATATGTCTTTTGTAGAACATGTTTACTTCCACTTGGTGAGTAATTGTACCTCTACTATTACCAGTGCTATCCACATTTCTCACTTGTAAAGATCAATCCAACTTGATCAACCTATATCCTCCCTTCTGAGCCAAACTTTTGCTCATAAACATTCCCATTGCTCCACTATCAAGCAATGCTTTCACTGTCCTCCCTTCATGTATATCTATTCTCTTGATACCTATATTCATCCATACTTCTCTTAGAGGCTTAAATGTTTGCCTCACTTCTCTTACTTCCTCTTTCTGCACTACCTTCTGATTGACAGTTCCTGCCACTCTCCCCAGATCAGTGATTCCAGCCCTCCTCTTCTGGGCCCTAGACACTGACCATTCCAGCTCTCTACCCTAGTTCCACCACAGCACTTTTCTTCCTGTCCTACAGAGCAGACAGAAAATCTTCTCTTTCTCACTTCTTTCTATCTTCCATATGACTGCATCTTTGCCTCCACATGTGCTACACTTCACTCTTTCTGCTCTTCTGCTTTTTGCTTTTTTGTCTCTCCAATTCCATGCTTCTTTGCAATGTCCACACCACATATTGCATAGCTGCTCCTTACTCAGAAATCAAAATAACATCTGTCTTCCCCAATTCACAGACATCTGTCCAAACTCTCTCTACATGTCCTTTGTAGAACATGTTCACCTTTACCTCATGAGTGATCCCACCTCCACTATTGCCAGTGCTGTTTACATTTCTCACTTATATTGGCTGTTTTAGCTTAATCAGCTTATATTCCCCCTTCTCAGCTAAACTTCTGCTTATAAACATCTCTGTTGCTCTACTATTGAGCAATGCTTTCACTGTTCTTCCTTTATGAGTATCTATCCTTTCAAAACCCATGTTCATTCACACTTTTCATAAAGGCTTAAATGCTCGTCTTACATCTCTCGCTTCTTTCTTCTGCACTACCTTCTGATTAACAGTTTTTGTTACTTTCTCTGGATTAGTGATTCCAGCCCTCCCCTTCTTGGCCCTAGGCACTAACAATTCCAACTTTCCACCCCAATTCTACTATGGCACTTTCTTTCCTGTTCTATATGGCAGATAGAAAGTTTCTCTCTTTTTGTTTCTCTCTACCTTTCCCCCTACTACTGCGTCTTTCTCTCCACATGTGTTACACTCCACCCTCTCTACTCTACCACTTTCTGCTTCCCCTTCTCTCCAATTCCATACCTCCTTGCAATCTCTGCACCACATATTGTACAACTGCTTCTTATTCAGAAAACTCTGCCCCTTGTTCTTCTGAGTCTTTGTTCCCTTGTAGTTGCATTTTCTATATTCTACAAGGATGACCACCTCCCATCTTGTTGTCCACCCCTCCATGCTCATCACTGCTCCTCTGGAAGGCAGTCCCTTTGCCCCACAATGCTTCTTCACTTTCTTCCATACTCCTTATGATGATGATGCTTTCTCTTTCTTGCTCTCATTTCTGTAGTGAACATTGATTGAGGTAACCTAAGCTCATACTCTAAGTCAGAGTTTACAAAGAGAACTTGTTAGATTCCTTGCTAATTGGTCTAGCTACTTATACACAAATCCATGTTTACTAGTATTTGCCTACTCAAATTATTTCATGGCTTCTTTTGAGTCATAGTGTCTCACGCACTTCAAACTATTACATAATAAATGAAAATGAAAAAGAAATAAAATATTCTGCTGCCACAGATATTCTAGCTCATCTATCGTTTTATTACACCATCCCCCTCTCAAGTTTTCTTATCCTCAAGGATTTTTCCTATAACTCACTGTCCCAATCACCAATGTTCCCCATTTTGTCCTCTTTATCTTCTTGTTGTTTCATCCATAAGAACAGATTGTGGCTTACTTTTGCAAATGGATTTCTTTTCTATCACTACCAATTTTCCTCTAACTTCTTCCAATATTCCTGCTTGTACTTCCTTTCCCCCTACTCATACAATAATTTTGCTGTGTACTTCCCTGGAAATCCTCTGTTAAACACCTTTTTATTCTCCTCCATTTCTTGTCATCTTGCCTCTTCCTCTTCTGCCCTTCCATATTCCTTTTCAAACTCTTCTACTAGATCACTTGTATTTTTGAGGTTTTTCTTACTTTCCCAAGTGTCTTCTTCTACTGTACACCCCTTCCATTGTACTAGGTACTTATCTTTTCCCTGTACCCATCTCTTATTCATTATCTTCTCCACTTCCTATTCTTCCTCTCCCTTGATTACCACAGGTTGTGGTAGCTTCTTCCTTTGTTCTTCTATCTATTCTGTATACCTTCATACTCTACTTATGTTAACTACTGGATGTATCTTTACTATGCTAGGTAGTTCTAATTCTATTACATTTGTCAAGACTATTGCTTTGACTCTATAAGGTCCAACAAACCTCTCCATAAGTTTTTCCATTCTCTTTCCTATCATCTGATATTTGAGGTCCTTGGTGCTGAGTAGTACTAGGTCTCCTACTCAATACTCTTCTACTTCTCCCCTATGCCTATCTGTATACTTCTTTATATCTTCTTGTGTCTTTCCTAATGCTGCTTTTGCCTCTTCCTGTATTTCCTGCATCCTTTCTACAAACTTGCTCACTTCTTCAAACCTCCTCCTCTGCCTGAGTTCAAATCCCATGCAAGGATCTTGTCTGCTGTTTGCCCTAAAGGGTGACACTTTTATACTTGTCTGCATCTTATTATTATAGGCAAACTCTGTAGTTCCTAACCATTCTGGCCACTGTTTTTGACAATGATTGATGAACATTCTTAGGTATTGTTCTAGTTCTTGGTTCATCCTTTCTGTTTGACCATCCATTTGTGGGTGGAACACTGTTGACAATTTACTATTGATCCCCAACGTCGCGTTTAACTCTCTCATCACTCCTGCTGCAAATTGCGGCCCTCTATCTGAAATAATACTTTCTGGCAAGCTGTGTAGCTTCCAGATTATCACAAATGGTCACTTACTGAGTTTGTGATTGAAGAGTTTTTGTTTCTCAAGCAAGGTAGAATAAGCAACAAAAGATGTTGTTAAGTTTGAGGTCTAATCCTCAGACTGGGAAGTCTTATATACAGAAATTGATGGTCTGTGCACCTGGACAGAGCATCACATGTTCTACTGTCTATTTTTTTACATATGGCAGTCCTTTTGTATCCAGAATAGTGATAACTTAATCATAAAAGGGGCTGTCCTTGTTTGTATCCAAGGATTGATGTACATCTATGGGTAATGTAAGAGTTTAGTCCTTGGTGAGCAACCTCAGGCTTAACTCCACTCTAAGTCAGAGTTGACAAAGAGAACTTGTTAGAGTTCTTGCTAGATTGTGTTCGATACTTATACAAGTCCAATTATTTGTACATGTTTACTGATCCAATGTAATTACCTAATTAAATGAAAAAGAAAAGAAAAGAAAAATAAATAATGACTTAGAGAAATTTGGTGGTTTATGACACCATTTCCCTCTCAAGGATCCTCATCCCAAGGACTTCTTTTATAGTTCATCATATGGGTCCCTTAGGTTGCCCATGTCAAAATCTTCATCCCCTAATTCTTCCAAATATTTTCTATCTTCCTTAATCCTCCATCGATCTTCTTCGTCTTCTTCTTCATTCCATTCTTCTATCTTTCCTCCCTTGTATTCCTCTTTCTCTTCTTCCATCTTCTTTAAGAACGGATTCCTGTTATATCTAGAGAATGGATTTTTCTTCCACCATCTCCAATTTTCCTCCATTTGTTTTCAATACTCTCTGTCGTATTTCTTGTTGCTCCATCCGTAGAGCAATTTTGCCATATATCTTCCTGGCAATTCTCTGCTAAATGTTTTTCTATCCCCTTCTACCTCTTGCCATCTCACTTCTTCTTCTTCTTCCCTGCGATATTCCTTCTACCAATTCCATTGTGTTTTTCAGATTCTCTCTACTCTTCCATGTATCTTCCTCTGCTGTACAGCCTTTCTATCGTACTAAATATTTATCCCTTCCCCATACTTTTCTCTTATTTATGATCTTCTCCACCTCCCATTCTTCTTCTCCCTTGATTACCACTGGTTGTGGCGTTTCTTTCTTCTGTTCTTCTACTTGCGACTTATATCTTCATACCCTGCTAACATTGACCACTGGATGGATGTTGACCATTCTTGGCAATTCCAATTCTATTGCGTTGCTTGAAATAATTGCCTTTACTTTATAAGGTCCTACAAAGTGTTTGGTAAACTTCTCTGTACGTCTTCTAGCCATTTGGTATTTCAGATCTTTGGTGCTGAGTAGCACTAAGTCACCTACTCTATACTCCTCCACTTCCCCTCTTTCCCTATCAGCATACCGCTTCATCTCTTCCTGTGCTTTCTGTAGCGCTGCCTTTGCTTTCTCCTGCACGTTCTTCATCCTCTCCACAAACTTCTCTGCTCCTTCATGTTTCCCCTTCTTCCTCATCTCAAATCCCATCCTAGGATCCTGTCCACTATTTGCCTTAAAGGGTAAAACTTTGGTTCCTGCATGCACTTTGTTGTTATAGGCAAATTCTGCTGTTCCTAGCCACTCTGGCCATTGCTCTTGTTGATGGTCTATGAACATTTGGAGGTATTGTTCCAACTCCTGGTTCATTCTTTCTGTTTGACCATCCGTTTGTGGGTGGAACGCCATTGACAGTTTTGTCTCAATCTCCAACATGCAATTTAGCTCCTTCATGATGCTTGCCGCAAACTGTGGTCCTCTATCTGAGATTATGCTATCTGGTAGTCCATGTAGTTTCCAAACATTATCTCTAAATAGGCGTGCCAACCCTTCTGCGCTAGTTCTTTCTGTAATAGGTATAAAGTGTCCCATTTTTGTGAATCTATCTACTACTACTAGAATGGCATCATATCCCTGCACTAAAGACAACTTTGTGATGAAGTCTGCACTAATGTGTGACCAAGCTTTCTCTGAAATCGAATTTGGCATTAGTTTTCCTGCCGGTGGTTGCGTTTGATTTTTGTTTCTCTGGCAAGTGTCATATCCTTCTACATATCTCTTCACTTCTCTAGTGACCCCTGGCCACCAGAAATTCCTAGTCACCAATTCTGCCGTCTTTCACTGCCCTCTGTGTCCCCCTACAGGTGTATCATGGTGTAGCCTGATTACTTCCACTCTCAGTTTTTCGTCTTTTGGAACATACACTTTTTCTTCTTTTAACATTAAGCCATCCTCTTGGCACCACTCTTCATCTCTTAGCATTCTTACTCCTGCCTTCTTCATTTCTTCCACTGCTTTTACAACTTTATCATCTCTTGCTTCACATTTCCTCACTTTATCTAACAAGTCCACTCCTTCTATTATTACTTCCACTATTCTGATCTTCTTCACCTCCAGCCATTCCTTCTTTACTAGTACTTGCTCCTCATTATCTTTCTCTACTCCCACCTCCCAATCTGACCTCCTACTCAATCCATCTACCTTTCCCATTTTGCTTCCTGAAATGTGTTTCAAGACGAAGTTGAATCTTGATAAGTACAGTGCCCATCTTGCTTGTCTACAATTGAGCTTCTGATTGCTCATGAAATACTCGAGATTCTTATGATTGGTCCAGACTTCGAATTTACTTTGGAACCCCTCCAGAAAGTGTCTCCATGCTTCTAAACAGCGTATTACAGCTAATATTTCTTTATTGTGTATTTCATAGTTTTGTTCTGTTTCATTCAACGATTTAGAAATATAAGCCACCAGTCTCCATTTGCCATCTTCACATTTGACTGACAGAACTTCTTCCGTTGCAAAGTTAGAAGTGTCCACTTCAACTCTGAATTCTTTGTCTATGTCTGGTGCAACTAGTAATGGTCTGCTAGTGAAAACCTGCTTCAGCTGCTCAAATGCTCCTTACTGTTCGTCTCCCCATTTCCACTTCTCTTCCTTCCTTGTTAAATTGTTTAAGGGTTGGGCTATTTTGGCAAAGTCTTTTACAAATTGCCTATAGTAATTGGCAAGACCCAAAAACTTTCTAACATCTCTGACCGTTTTTGGTGCCAGCCAGTTCAATACTCCTGCCACCTTATCCTCCTCCATTTCAATTTTTCCTTGACCCATTACTACTCCCAGGAAGTTCACCTTCTGCACCTTCCAAGTGCATTTCTCTGGTTTTACATATAGGTTATTTTTCTCTAATCTCTTCAATACTTCCTCCACTATTTCGTCATGTCCCTCCTCTGTCTCTGTTCCCACTAGTACATCATCCACAAATGCTGCCACCTTTCCTTCATTTATCATGTCTCTCAGGATTTCATTCATCATGCCCTGAAACGTGGTGGGCGAGTTTGTCATCCCAAAGAACATCACTACCAGTTTGTCATGAACCGCCAAATTCCCCTAAGTCAATATTTATATTTCTTTTCTTTTTCTTTTCTTTTAATTATGTAATAACATCGGATCAGTAAATAAGGACAAATAGTCAAACGTGTATAAGTAG
>Ga0153959_1000595_pt1 | contig 12566 bp, 4 predicted proteins | sample TSFL043MetaG_FD_104685 | JGI IMG/M metagenome (GOLD analysis project Ga0153959, IMG submission 104685) | Attine ant fungus gardens microbial communities from Florida, USA - TSFL043 MetaG | ecosystem: Host-associated > Fungi > Mycelium > Unclassified | place: USA: Florida, Wekiwa Springs...
CCAAGAGACGCCACTTTAACTCCGCTAGCAAGCTTGATGACTTGTTCTTTATTGCGAAAATCGATTCTCGAAAGGTGTTCCTGCAGCTCATCCTCGTCTTGAGTGGACAGCAATGGTTCCTTGCACCGCCAAACGACTAAATCACGAGCTTTGACGTTCTCTAATTCTTCCTTGACGGCTTTCTTCAAATCAGTAATGTCTGTGACTTCTGCTTTATAGGGTGCACCAAGTAATGCTTTCTTTATATCGAAGAGGAGATACCAGACCTCGGCCGTCATGGTGGCGAAGTTGAAAAGTTGTTACAGTAACGTCACATCGCTAGTAAGCCACCCGGGATCAATCCTACTTACCGTTTTGGAATTTGGTGCCAATTCCTCATTCAACGGTTCTGCTGCTCGGCGTATGACAGAGTTCAGATCGCAGCCCTTTGGCGACCCATTTGGTCCAATGTTGAAGAGAGCAGGAAGCTCCATTCCATCTACGCCAGGTCCTTTGAGTGGTTTTGGTTTTGATGCGGTTAATGGGACATCTACCCCGAGTGCTGTGGGCTTTAACTTGGGGACAGAGCCGGCGAGCGATTTCTTAGGGCAGCATGTTGGTGGACCTGGATCTGGCAGCTGTTTTGGAACATCAGGCTCTTTTGCTTCGGGTGCGAGTTTGAACTGTGCCCCTCCTATTCCCCCTCCTATCATCGCTGGTCCCAGCTCGTTTCCGTTGGAGGTACCGTTTGGGGCAGGCGCTCATCAGTCCGATACTAATCAGTCCGATACTACCCAATCCAATCGGTCTCATTCCGGTTCATTTAATCCCAATCAGTTTTATCAGTCTGATTCTACTTTGTCTAATTCCAATTCGCTCAATCAGTCCAATCCTACTTCGTTTAATCAGTCCAATCCTACTTCGTTCAATCAGTCGACTCCCAATCAGTTCAATCAGTCGACTCCCAGTCAGTTCAACCCATTGGCAACCAGTTCACCTTTCAGTACTCCAGTTCCAAACATGTCTTCTGCGTCATCCAAATCACCGAGTTTCAACATTGGAGCTGCACCTCCTGTCCAGCAAAATAGATTCGGTCGTCCAGTGAAGAAATTTCCCCGTCGAAACCGTAAAGGCAAAGATCGTGCCATTTCCAAAGACGATCCCATCATTATCGACCAAGATCTTGACATTATCGAGGAAGAGTTTGCCATGATGGAAGAAGATCCATGAATCCAACTCACAATCTCAGCGATGCTTTTCACCCACATTCTACTCCAATCTACTATAAAGGGTCATTGTTCTTGGTGTCATTCGATGGCCTATTCCTCGCCATCGCCCACCCTCGAATGGATCGCTACTCACCTGCATATCTAGAGCTTTCGTAGGCTCTGGTGCATGCAATTTCGGGGAGTTCATCGCTTGGGCGAGATATGACTGGCGCGAAACACGATTGGCACAACATATGACTGGCATGAGATAGGATTGGCACTGATAGTTTCGCTTTATTATTTTTTAGTGGCTCGAGGCAGTGCTTTTCCTTGGGTATAGAATAGTTCTCTCTTCTTTCCACTTACAGAAGGCACCCCGTCGTTTCTACTTTTTCTTGCCTTGTTTCTATTCTCTCTAACCTGTTTTCATTCTTTTTCATTCTGTTTCCATCCTGTTTTCATACCCATACCCTTGACGAACAGACAGACGACTCCACGCCGTCTGGCCCGACATGCTCTACTGGAACATACCTGAACTTGACCGTACTTGCTCCCCGTCGGGGTTTTTGAGCAGATCGGCTCTTGTGTTCTTGTATTATGCCCTCTGCGAGTTTGTGAGTGTGCGTTGGTTAGTGTTGAGATGTTCTGGACGTTCTATTGGGTATTGAGTGTGCTTTAATTTATCTCTAATCTATTCCGATAATTGTAGGGGTGCCATTCTATTTACTGATTAGTTTTACTTTACTTTTCTCCATCATTTCTGTTCAATTTGATACACTGCCCGGCCATTTTTTTTAATTCTTCATTCCCCCAATTTGATGCACTGCCTAGTCTTTTCTCCTCATCTTTTTTCTCCTCATTGTGATGTACGTAATCAAAGAAATTCGAACATTATCTGCTCTTGAAAGATCGGGTCAATGACCCAATGAGATAATGAGTGATGACTAATCATCGATTGACTATTTGTTGTGTGCCTGTTTTGATTAGTCCCCCATATACAAGCTTGGCTGACAAAGACTAATCGATGTGATCAAGTCAAGGCCGAATTTTGCGCAATACGATATCGTTGGTTGGATCATTACACACAAATGCTTAAGAATTGAGAGTATCAGATGCAAAACAAGGTAACCTGAGTTGAAAAAAAAATCAACATCAGACAGGCAAAGGATTGGAATCAAATCCTATTTGTCGATTGTTCTTTTTTTTTTCTCACGCAACACTAGAAGTGGCTGTTGAGATCTCAGTCAATTTAATTGGTGCAGCTCATGGGTTGACTTGTCATAAACCCTAGTGCCTGGAGGCTAGTGGTCATTTGGGTTTGTGGAATTTGATTTATCTTTTTTGAAGAAGGAGAAAGAGTGTTAAAGTCCTTTATGTTTTTTGAGCAACCAATTTTTTTAAGAAAAATATTTTGCTTGGAGTAGGGGGTAGGAATCATATATAAGCTCAAATGGATTATATACACCCAACATGTCTTTCTTTACCCCTCCTTCATTTTTTTTGTCTCTTCTAATCTTATTTCCTCAAACTCAAGTAGAGTTTGAAAATCAAAGGAAAAACAGATGCTATTTATTACTATACAAGGGAGGTGGGGTCAGGTGAATTGAAAACTTGCACACAAGTTTTACTACTTTCAAAGACAATACTTGGCTCTTTAACCATTGATTATTTTATGGTTTCTTGATCATTGGTTATATCCTTGATCACTGTTTGATTTCTCAATTATGACTTATTCTTGAATCATTGTCTCAATTTTCTGGCTATTAGACCTGATTATATATGCTTGTTTCTTGTTATTATTAGAGTAAACTAGAGAGTTGGAAAATTGCCTAGATATGTTATTAATGGACCTTTGTCTACCCTTGTAAGACTTGGCTCAAGTTGTAATAACTCAGACTAAATCCACTCAATGTTTGAGTTGAACAAAGATATTATTATCCTAAAAGGTTACTTACTTGTTTGTGATTGGTAAAGTTGTTCTTCAAAAAGGCTCAAAAAAGTGAAGTAGATAAGCAACAAAAGATGTTGTTAAGTCTGAGGCTGAGGTCTAATCCTCAGACAGAGAAGCCTTATATACATAAATATGATGGTCTGTGCACCAGTATAGGACATCACATATCTTCTGCCTATTATTCTACATATGGCAGTCCTTTTGTGACTGAAATAGATGATAACTTAACTATAGTAGGGCTGTTTTTTGTTCTATTTCAAGGACAGATAGATATTTATAGGTAATAGGTCAGTATTATGTTCAAACATTGATAACCTTCTATCTCCACAAGATCTTATCACCTCAAAATCTATTTATAATTGTCACAAGTGTATTGAACAGGGCCTTTAGCTACAAGTGGAAGTAAAAGTCCATGTTCAGCAGTTCCCAAGATATTAGTAGATTAGTATTTGGTTACTATACTAATGTCCTAATATCTCAGTGAATTGTTGATGATTTGAGACATTTTGTACCTTGTTTGAAAGGTCTTCTTAAGAGCTTCTTGATGCATTTTATATTGTCAGAATTGGTTGAGTATTCATGGAGTTATGATCAAATAAAGTTTGTGACATAATCATATAACAGAATCTTCTAGAAGGATTGTGGGATAGTTACTAAGCATATACAAGGGTAAATAGAAAATGTGTATATAAGTAGGTAGTAATCTAGTAAGAACCCTATTGAGTTCTCTTTACATCTCCAAGTATTAAGAAAATTAAGTAAAGTGTTTTGCTAAGCTAAACCTTATATATAGTTATATACCTCCTTATTGTTGGGCTATTGAAATAAACTGATTTTTACAGCTGTAGGGACACATGTTCTTCTTTTTACTAGCTAGCCTACTATTCTACTTGCTACTGTCCTAGTATTAGGATTACATTATTGCTACAAAGATGTAAACTTCTCAGTTAGTCAGTACTTCAAGGACAACTGATATTCTCCTGTATATAAAGGTTATAATAAACCTTCAGTACAAGGCTAATAATGTGAAATAGACAAGTAAAATAAGATAACACCTGTTGTTAGATCTAGTCTATGATGATATCCAGGTATAATATTAATAGTCTATCTCCAGAATCTAAACTTCCCAGTCAGTCTCCTTTTAGCCTAAGGCCTAGCTATATCATAGTGGTCATTAGTTGCAATGACCAATGTACCAAGGACAATATAAGAGTAAGATTGTTGGAGCTTAAAACAAGCAGTAATAGAATAATAGAATTGAGTTTTAGTATAATACTAAGCTAGATGAGATACTTGACTTAACACTCTTAATACTTGGAGATGCAAAGAGAACTCAATAGAGTTCTTACTAGATTGCTACCTACTTATATATATATTTTCTATTTACCTTTATGTATACTTAGTAACTATTCTGCAATTCTTCTAGAAGGTTTTGTCATGTAACTAGTCATCTGACCTTATCTTATCTTATCTTATCTTCTTAGATCTCTTATCTATAAATAGAATTATCCCCACAGAAATCCCTTAGTCCAAATATAAATTATAAATGTCTAAGAAATTATTATACTCATAGCGAGTTATGACAAATGTATTTTCACTTCTTTTCTTGTTACTCTTAAATTATGCTCTTCTACTTTCTTTTTCTTTCATTTTTCTTCTGTCTTCTTCTTTTTCTTACATATTTTCTACCATTTTTTTCTCTTCTTTTCTTTATTTCTTTTTTTCTTTGGCTTTCTTCTTTTCCTGCTATATTATCCTTTTATTATTCAATGTTACTTGTAATGTAGCTATTGTGTTAGACTATATTATTAATATAGCAAAGACTACTACTCTTAGCTTTCTATTCTCCTTTAACTCTTTCTATGCTTGTGATATTATAAGTAAGTCAATGAATCATATTATTGGCTTTACTATGAGTACAAGGTCTATCTAAGACATAGTATTATATCTCAAAAGCAAATTTGTATATGATAAAAAAGTAAATATATTTGCTGCTAGACTGACAACCTTAGGTTTCTTTGGCTGTACTATGTCTACTAGCATACAAAATCTTTACCCAGCTAGGTATCTACTATTCTACTAACTACTGTTCTAATACTAGGATTACACTATCATTTCTCAGGGAAGATCTCTACTCTAATTGTCTTCCTTAGGAACAAGATGATATTCCTCTACATAAACTGATCATAATAGACTAGTAGCACAAAGTAGATAAAGCAAAAGTTTATACAAGTAATTTATGGAGCACTATCTAATTGTAAGATCTGGTCTATACCAGAGCCTAGATATAATCCCAGTTGTTTACCTTTGGGGTCTAAACTTTTTAGTTAGTCTATTTAAGCCTGTGACCTGGATATAAGGATAGGGGTATAGTAATTGGTCTGAGTTGATTGTATATTAAGGAAGTAATAAGAGTAAAGGTAGACCAGGATTGAGGTAATTGGGATTTTGGATGTGAAAATAAGTTCTAGTATAAGAATTGTGGTTAATTATTAACCTCAAGTCTGCTCTAAGTCAGAGTTGACAAAGAGAACTCATTAGAGTTCCTATTTGATTCTATACACTAAGCATGTTTACATCTATTTGTACTGATAGTGGTGTTCCACACATTCATTTTGAGTCATATAGTCTTACACAAGTAATACTAACTAAAAGAAATGAAAAATGAAAAATAAATTAAATAATCTACTACCATAGATTGTCTAACTTGGTGCTATTTTATAACAAGTAAATACCTAGCTAGATAAAGATCTTATGCCCTAGCAGATATAGTTAGCCAAAGAAGAAGGTTATTCTTTTATAAGCAATATACCTTTTACATACACAAATCTCACCTTTGAAATATTACATCATATAAAGAAACCACAAACATATTGAACTCAATGGGATAGCTTATTACTATATTGAGTTCAAAAGAAGTACAGGAGGAGTTGGAAAAAAGTAAGGAACTAAGAATAGTAGCTGCTGCTATTCTAGTAATGTAGTCAAATATAATGGCTGTATTAAAACTAAGAATAGATAAGGAAAATGAGAAAAGGTAGAGAGAAGAAGAATGTAGAAGAAGGCAATAGGAGAAAGAAGAAAAAAAAAAAAAAGCAGAAGAGTATAACAAGAGAGTAAGTTAAGCAGAAGTAGAAATATGCAAAGGGAAGAGAGAAAACAAAAGGTATTTCCATTATGGGTGGTTTGGGCATCTTACCCAGCATTGCAGATATGAAGAAAAAATAGAGGAGTAAAAAGAAGAAGAGTACTACTGGAAAAGTAGGAACTCATTTGAGGAGCTAAGCTATAGGATAATGAAAGGAGATATAGAGAGGAGGTTAGAGGAGTAACACTAGAATAAACAAGTAGAGGTAAGGTATTTCAGATGAAGTGGTATTAGGCACAAGAAGTAGAAGTGTTCTGATATTGAAATAGAAAGATTAAGGAGGTAACAAGCTAAAGAGGAAATAAGGAGAAAAGTGGAACAATAGAGTAGTGTAAGTAACAAGACTACTAGAGGCACAGCTAACAAGAGGGCCAAAATACCCTTAAAGCAACAGATAGAAGAAAAGTTACTAGAGACTAAGGAGAGGAAAAAAGTGTAAAAGCAGAGAAAAGTAAGAAGAATGTTAAAGATACCATAAGAAGTATAAATGAATATAGGTATAGAAAGAGTAGATAATCATAAGGGAATAACAGTAAAGGCATTGCTCAATAGTGGAACAACAGAGTTATTTATGAGTAAAGGATGTACAAAGAGAGAGAAATTCAAGTTAGAGAAATTGGAAAGACTAATATAAGTAAGAAATATAGATGGAATAGAAAATAATAAAGAAGCAATAACATATAAGATAAAAGTAAATGTGTACTTTAAAGGTCACATAGGAAAAGTTAAAATGAATATATGTAATTTAGAAAAAATGGAAGTAATATTGGAAATGCTATAGTTGGCAGTGCACAATCCAAAGATAGATTAGGAAAAAGAGGAAGTCAAGATAATGAGATGTTTACCAATCTATAAACAATATTGTAATGTTGAGATTAGCAGGACACTTTACTTAACACTCTCTAGAGTTCTTGCTAGATTGCTACTTACTTATATACATATTTTCTATTTACCCTTGTGTATGCTTAGTAACTATTCTGCAATCCTTCTAGAAGGTTCTATCATATAACCAGTTATCTAACCTTATCTTATCTTATCTCCTTGGATTTCTTATCTATAAATAGAATATTATCTCCTAGGGTCCCTTAGTCCAAATATAGATTAGAAATCATTATACTTGTAACAAGTTATAACAAATATATAGAAAAAAAAAATGAGACCAGAGATAAAAAGAGTAAAGAAAAAAAAAGAAAAAAAAGAAAAAAAGAGGATAAAATAGAGAGAGTTAGATAGGCAGTAAATGAGAAGAAAAATTAAGAACAAGAGAAAGAAATAGAGTTAAACTATAGAAAGGTGGAGATAATAGTACTCAAAAGGTTCTATTAATAGTTAAAAGTATTTGGAAAGATAGAATCAGAAAGCATACTATTGAGAAAAGTATGGGATCATGCTATAGATCTCAAGAAAGATTTCAAGACTGGTAAAGTTAGAGTATACCCATTGTCTAGAAATAAATAAGAGGAAGTATAACAGTTTATAGACAATTATCTAAGAAAAGGGTATATTAGGCCTTTGAAGTCATCACAAACTTTTCTGGCATTCTTTGTAAGAAAAAAAGATGGTGGAAAATATATGGTTATGGACTATAAGAGGTTGAACAAACAAACAGTGAAGAACAACTATCCTTTACTATTAATTACAGATCTGGTAGATAATATGGGCAATAAGAAATTATTTTTTAAGATAGATTGTTATGAAGTAGCATTAAGCTAGATAATCTATAATAGTAGATTATTTAATTTCTCTTTTGTTTTTTTTCTTTTAGTTAACTTCACTTACTCAAAACTTTATGACTTAAAAGAAATACATAAAATATTGCCATTAGTACAAATAGATACAAATATGCTCAATATACAAATCCAATAGGAACTCTAATAAGTTCTCTTTGTCAACTCTGACTTAGAATATAACTGAGGTTAGGGCTATTCTACCTAAGCCTTAATTATTATACTAGAACTTATTTCTATATCTAGGACACTGACCACCTTGGTCTCTGTCCAACTTACTCTCACAATCTCTCTTGGCATATGGTTAACTTAGACCAATTGCTATGTTCTCATAGCTAGGCCATAGGCTTAAGTAGACTAACTAGAAAGTTTAGACTTTAGAAGTATGTAGTAAAGACTATACCTGGGCCTTTACTTAGACCAGACCTGACAACCAGGTAGTGCTTTTAGATAGTATTCTTAGTAGTAACTTTGTACTAGGTATCTACTTGTGATTCTTCTATGTAGAAGAATAGATGTTTCTGAATTATAGTATTGTTATTATTTTATCTATCAATCACAACACTTGAGAGAACTTATTTACAACTGTGGGGGTACTCATTCTTCTCCACCAGTCACCTACTACTTTACTAACTAATGCCCTAGTACTAGGGTTATATAATAATGAGAACTCCTATTCTAAGTAGTATCTTAGAAACTACTACTATTCTTCTATATAGAAAGGCTATAACAAATCTCTAGTACAAAGCTGATAAAACAAAGAAAGATAAGTATACTATGTTAACATCTGTTATTAGGTCTGGTTTACATTAATACCCAGATATAGTACCAATAATCTACTTCTAGGATATTATAACTTGCTATGAGTATAATAATCTTGTGGATATTTATAATTTATATTTAGACTAAGGGAAAAAATTACAGACCTGATTCTATTTATAGATTGGAGATCTGAGGAGATTAGAAAAGATAAGATAAGAGTTAGGTGACTAAGCATATAACAGAACCTTTGAGAAGAATTGTAAATAGTTATTAAGTATACATAGATGTAAATACAATTTGGATATAAGTAGATAGCACAATCTAGCAAAAACCCTATCAAGTTCTCTTTGTATCTTTATATATTAAGAGTGACTAAGTAAGTGTCTTACCTACTTAGCTATTACACAGAGTCTAAACTTCCTGGTCAGTATAAGGCTTTGGCTACTTAAGTGTATACTTAAGTAGTGGTTACCTATTCTAAGTCAGAGTTAACAAAGAGAACTTGTTAGAGTCTCTACTAGATTTTAGTATACTACTGTCATGGAGTCAGATTGGAAGAAAATAAGAAAATTAAGAAGGATCCAGAAAAGAACTCTGAATCAATACAAGTACTCTACTAAAAAAAAAGAAAAGTCTTGATAACTCTAGAGATAGTTTGATGATAGAAGGAATGACCTTGGTTTCAATTTATATATTGTACCTTAATCTTCTGTTACTATTGTAGTTGCAGATTTTGGAGTATAAAGTTATCAAGAAGTGAGAAGAGATTCCAAATTGAAAAGGAGTATATAGCAGTAGTCAAGATATTATTAGACATTAATTTACAAACTGGAGAGTAATAATATAACTACTTAGTATATATACTAAGTCTGAAGAAAAGGAGATTACATGGAGTCTGGTTTACAATGTAACTCTATAGGAGAAATAAATACTAGGAGTACTCCAAAAAAAAGAAGAAACTATTAAGTAATAAAAGTATTTATTTTATTTAGTCTGTATACTACTTTCTCAGGATAGTCATGTGATATTTGTCATATGACCAATTATATGATCTCCCTAATTAAGTAAGTTTGTTTTAAAAATAGAAAATAAAAATAAAAATAAAATAGTCCTTGTATAATAGTTTATGATAGTTAGTTCTCTTGAGCCTAGGGCCTAGCTATATTGTAGTAGTTATTAGTCATAATAACTAGTATACTAAGGATAATACAAAGTAAGAGATTGGTAAGGTTTGCAATAAGTAGTATCAGAGAGTATGAATTAAGTTCTAGTATAATACTAGTCTTAGTAAGATACTAGGACTAATACTCTTAACGAGGTTTTCATTTAGGCCTACGGCTTAACTTGAACCTTCTACTAATTCTGTGAAGTTTTATATTATGTTGGAAGTCAGATCACTATGCTCCCTTCTACCAACTGTCTGTGAAGTAGAGATATAGTATTGGAAGTCAGGTCACTACACTCTCTTCTACCAACTATCTGTGAAGTAAGAATGTAGTATTGGAAGTCAGATTGCTATGCTCCTTTCTACCAACTGTCTATAAAACAAGAATATAGTGTTGGAAGTTAGGTTGTTATACTTCCTTCTACCAACTATTTGTAAAGCAAGAATATAGTGTTGGAAGTCAGGTCACTATGCTCTCTTCCACCAACAGTCTGTGAAGCAAGGATGTAGTGTTGGAAGTCAGATCACTATGCTCCCTTCTACCAACTGTTTATGAAGCAGAAATGTAGTGTTCAAAGTCAAGTCGCTATGCTCTCTTCCATCAACTATCTGTGAAGTAGTAATATTGTGTTGGAAGTCAGATCATTGTGCTCCCTTCCACCAACTATCAGTACAAGTAAATCTTAATTTGTTTAAATTTTATTTGAGTTTTTCCTAAATTCTGTAGAATTTATTGAGTGATTTAGAGTGTAAAAGTGAGCCATTAGTACATATTTGTCTCTATTTGTGCTATTTCCCAATAAAATGTTGAGTATGGAAGAAAAAAAGTATAAGAAAGTCACTTATGTAGATTTTTGCATAAGTAACCATTATCCCATATTCAGTCTTGCATACATTATAGATACTTAGAGATACAAAGAGAACTTGATAGAGTTCTTACTAGATTCAACTACCTACTTATACACAAATTCTATTTATTCTTGTATATGCTGTAGTGATAGGCCTAGTCGAGACGACCAACTTATCACACTCAACGTTATGAGAGAACGAAGAGAACTCGATGGAGTCTCTCTGTCGATTATACTACCTACTTATACACTTTTCCTATTTGTCTATGTGTACGCTTAAGTAACTACCAATCCTTCCAGAAGATTCTGTCATGTGACTTGTCATGTGACCAAGTCCCGTGATCTCCTTTTTATTTAGAAACCCTCGTCTAGCCCATCCGAGAATAGCTCTCGTTCTTCCCATCCCTCTAACCATACTATTTTGGGTCCCGGGGGGCGGTTTATGACATATGCTTAGTAATTATCCTATGATCTTTCTGGAAGATTCTATTATGTAACTAGTTACCTAATCCTATTTTATCTTATTTTTATCTCCTTGGATCCCTGATCTATAAATAGAATTAAGCCTAGACAATTTTTTTAGTCCAAATATAAGTTAAAAATGTCCAAAACTTTGTTATACTTGTAATGAGTTATAACATATATAGCAACCATCAGAAACTCTAACAAGTTCTCTTTGTTAACTCTGACTTAGAGTAGAATCCATCTCTTAAGTGCCCACTTAGGTGATTGTTCCTAATATATTTCTTGATAACTCTAGTACTCTAAAATCTATAACTACTATATTGACAGAAGATTAGGATACAACACATAAGTTAAAGCCAAGGTTATTCTTTCTGTTATTAATACTGTCTTCCAATTACACTATTATCCCTCTTACATACACACTCTCTGACATAAGTTTGAAAATGAGCAGCAAAATAATAAGGGGAAACTTATTGCAAATGTGCAATAAGTTTCTTCTCCACTGTGCTTATTTTTATCTAGAATAATAGATGAAACATTTGATATGAAACCTAACCTATTTTTAGTATAGCATTTGATGTTCTCTTTGTTCAGCTCAAACATCAAAGGGGATAACTTTTAAGACAATATAACTAAGTTGGAATCCTTACAAGGGGCATGGTTGCTTGACAGATGGGCAACTGGTTCCAATCCTAAGTCCAAGGAGAAAGCACTGCTGAGGTAAGGGATGTGGTAAGCATCATGCGCGAGATGCGGTGTCATGGGGTGTCACAAGGGCATGACAAGTTCTCTGGATACAAAAGTGAATACAGTAGGATTGGATATGAGAAATTTGATAAATTTGCCTAAGTACAGACAAGGCAGTGTGATGCAATCGTTCATGAATCTGGGGTATTCTGTCAGTGTATGAGCTCATGTTTTGGGGTCTACTTCTTCACAGATGTCACAAAGTGACACAACTGTTTGTCCGCTGTGATAAGAGATGATGTGACGTTACTGTAACAACTTTTCGACTTCGCCACCATGACGGCCGAGATCTGGTATCTCCTCTTCAACGATAAGAAAGCGTTACTTGGTTCACCCTTCTTAGCAGAAGCTACACATATTGGCGGGTTGAAGAAAGCCGTCAAGGAAGCGCGGTCTACCAAGCTACAAGATATTGACGCCGCGGATCTTATAATCTGGCGATACAAGGAACCATTGCTGTCCACTCAAGACGAGGATGAGCTGCAGGAACACCTTTCGAGAATCGATTTTCGCAATAAAGAACAAGTCATCAAGCTTGCTAGCGGAGTTAAAGTGGCGTCTCTTGG
>Ga0153959_1000598_pt1 | contig 12492 bp, 17 predicted proteins | sample TSFL043MetaG_FD_104685 | JGI IMG/M metagenome (GOLD analysis project Ga0153959, IMG submission 104685) | Attine ant fungus gardens microbial communities from Florida, USA - TSFL043 MetaG | ecosystem: Host-associated > Fungi > Mycelium > Unclassified | place: USA: Florida, Wekiwa Springs...
AGGTATGTAGTTGAGCTGCAGCTCTGACATCACTTCAACTCGACCGCTTTGCGTACTCACTTCCAGTAGTGTTTGCGACAAGCATCAGTGCACCGCTGCGGATACAAGAGGATAAAGGGAATTGCACGGGCTCATTCGTTGCATGTTGACGCCCGAGATGCTTCCGACACAAGCCTCGGAAGCCCTTCGGTACTGTCTCTACCTTGCTTTTGATACTCGCTACAGGTTTGTGAGAGCGATGCTTCAGACTGTGGCTCGAGACACAATGCTTTGTCCAACCGAAGAAAGGAAGGTCTCGAGGCTGGATTATCACGAGCTAGACTTTAAGTCAAAGGCAATCGAGCCCACTAGACAAAGGGCTATCCCGTCGGATGTGACGGATGCGAAATTGCTCTGCGCGGCAATGACGTGTCCAGCTGTGACATTCTCCTGCCATCATTCGAGGGCGTCAACCGAGTTGGAGGAGGGATATCGGTCACATTAATAACTTGTTTCCGCTCAGCCGTGCTCGGCAGCCCAGAGCAAGTGGGCGCTAGAAGTTTCTTGGTTCTTGATCGTCCCGGAGAAGCTTCGAGTGGCAGTCTCTTCTTCCAATTTGAAACGCACGGTCCACCACGAGTGCGACTGCCTGGAGCCTTGGAGTGAACATTCGCTCTTTCCTGCGTCTTGCTCGTCCATGACCATTGCCCCGGTTCCTCTACCATCTTCTCCCCAGCTTTGGTCTTGCCTCGAGATTGAGAGCTTACCATCTGATCCCGCACTTCTGAAACTCCATCTATCGCACTCCAAACTCAAGTACAGCAAAAATGCCGCAGGAAACCGCTCTGCCCATCACCATTTGCCACCGGTTCTGGGACAAGGTGAGCTGGGAGAGCATAATCATCGACGGCAAAGACTGCTATATGAAGCGCAATGTGGAGCCGAGCGAGTTCCGAGTCAACCTAAACAATCACAGGGTCCTCAGCTTTACCAACAGTGCCAACGCTATACGTAACGAAAAGCTGGCGATCGACTACGTCCGAGCCAACACCAAAATTCCTGTGCCTAACATCGTGTACTACCTTGACGAGGGCAGTCGTGTCTACCTTGCGACTGAGAAGGTAGAAGGAATCTGCTTCGATGAGGTTGGCGATCCGCATGACAAGCAGAAAGTAATCGAGCAGCTCGATGCCTATGTCGAAGAGCTCGAGACGCACCGCTCGTCGAAGATCCGGGGCTTTGGAGTCGACGTGTGCTTTCCAGCTTACATTAACGATCTCGAAGATCCAGTTGGCTCCGAGGAGTTCCTTGAACTTGACAGCAAGCCATTCGTCCTATGTCACGGTGATCTCCACCCCGGCAACATTATCGTCGATCCCAAGACGATGAAAATCGAGGCCGTCATCGACTGGGAGTACGCGGGCTACTATCCGGCCGTTATTGACCCTCGCAGGTACAAATACAGCCACAAGATCGTTCACCTTGCCGACGGCTCACTCATGCCTAGGATGAAGCATGCTGACATGGCTAAAGAGCTCATCAAGCGTTACAGAGAGTCTTACAAGCAAGAGAGAGTGGACCGCGAGGGCGTAATCGAGATTGTGGACGGGGAGCCGGTGTACAAAAGCCCCTCCTTCGCCATCGAGCTGCCTGACCTAAACACAGTGTTGTTGAACTCTCATTTCACCACGTTCAAGGCTACTATTCTCCGCGAAGGCTCCACCAGCGCAAGTGCCTGAGTACGAGCTACTGCACCCATCTAGCTTGCCTATGCGTGCTAGGATCTTCGCCTCACAATGAAGCTGCGGCTCAAGATAGACGGTATCGTCGCTGCGCAAGCTCTTGGCATGGACTGAGCTCGGCCTACCTTCTGATTGCATTCGCAACACGTCATCCTGTAGCACAACCAGGTGTATAGTGTTGGTCCGTCAGCCAAGAACAGCCCTTGTGCTTCGACGTACACATTAGAATAATCAAAAGTTGGTTCTGAGAACATCCTGCGTTATGCTTCTGAGCAACGAGTGTCCCGCATCATACACCACACAATAAGAAGCAGAGTTTAGCATTTCCATGATGGCCACGGAATGAGATGAGCACATGGTCTCTTCGCACTCTCGACGCGAGGTTTCGACCATTGAAGGCTACCGTAAGAAAGATTCAGACGTGGACATGTTTCTGATAGCTACGACGAAGCTTGTCAACGTTGCTTACGCTCGGATTGGCTAGGGCAGCTGACTCCTCGTTTACATCGTGCCAGGCTTCGATGACGAAACTGAGGCTCACTCTTCGTGACACAGGGCTGTTCTCGGACTACAACGGATCGAGATCTAGCATGCAGTCGCATGCATCGCGAGAGAGCTTTCGGAGCTACTTACAAGACAGACATCGTTTCTATGCAGGTAAATTGAGCGCAGATAATCCTAAGCCTGAACTATATCCCTGTCGACCTCCGCATCGGATGCATTGCCATTAACTAGCTACCAAAGCCTTTCCCAACATTGCTTCCGATGCCGCAGAACTTCTTCTTGAGACCTGTTGCTACGGCTGTAACTCCGGGTGTCTTGACCCTCAATCCAAGCCTCTGCGGCTTTTCGCTTCCCTTTGTTCTCGTGAAGTAGTCAACTTTGTGCGGAGAACAAGCTCGGCTCTGGAGCTTGATTTGCGCCGAAAGCAGAATACGTCACAACACTTTCTGGATGCGACTTTCCACTCGCGTGACAGATCTGTCCAAATGCAACATCAACGTTCTGTTCTCACGAGCCTTCGACAGATGTCAATGCATTCTACCTTCCTGTTCGTGGACCGTCCCTTTGTTTTCTACCAGCACTCAGTGGTCTCGGAGAGATCCTTTTGACTTGGATCACTGAGCGTCGCAAAGGACCTTTCCTCCCTTTCTTTGGTAGCTCCGCGACGATCGCGCAAGATGGCAAGTGAGCCGACCTTCACCTCATCTACTGATAAGGTTTCGTTTCGCTCGACTCGTGATTGCAAAGCTCTGTGCTTGCAACACGGCAGCTCTGTCACGGTATCTACCATCCTTGGTAGCTCCGTCGATCCATCCCTTTGTCTGGCTTTCTCTCAATGTGAGGACCCTTTGTTGTCAGAATGTGAGATCAGGCTGTGCAGACCGCCCGAGTGTGAGTCAACGACATGGCTCAGGCCTGAGTGCTGCTTGATTGACGTGAGGGGATTGTCTGATCATGTCTGTACGAAACAATGCCAGACTGGACCGTACAGTACAGTACCGTACAGTACTGTACTGTAAGCACCTCTGTGAGATGCTTCCCGAGCTACGAATGCATAAAAGCGGCATCTTCTGCGTCTCTGATCCTCTTCTCCGTTTGTCCCTCACTTAAACTTCCCATTCCACTCACACCCTTCTCTCCTCTTACTCCCTACTTCCATAATATCTCTCTGAAGACTTTCTCTGCTGCAAGCATGGACCCCAACAACAGCCTCCTTACTGGAAGACTCCAGCTTGCGGATCTCTGCTTTGCCGCGCTTGTGGCTTGGAGACGATTCCTATGTCGGCTAGCTTTGGGAGGTAGAATTGAAGAGAACGACCTTCGAAACGTGGTCCATCATCTTGGCAAGGTTGCGCAGCACATCAACTCTGACGAGCATGGCGAGGATTTCCGAGCCTACTGCCACATGTTTGTTGACGGAATGTCACCCACGCTCAACCAGGCGGAGAAGGAAGAGCTTAAACAGTCCATTGACCAATGTGAAGACATTGCTAAGTTCTGTGCTGACATGATCCTTCGTCGACAGTCTTGTGTAAGTCTCCTTGAAGTCCCACTTGCGCCATATGTCTCATCGCTCCCAGCGATCTTGTTTGGCCCATTGCTGACCATTCGTCATTCCTTCAAAACTTCAACAGGCTATCGAACGTTTGCCCAATACCAACGGCCGTCATCACTAGCTTCGTGTCCAACGTCATCACTGTAGTACCAGTCACTCTGTAGTACCTTCGCGTTTTGGTGTCAAATCAAAGTCTGATGTCATACTTCATTGGTCGCAAGAAGGATGGCAAGAAGCATTGTTTGTCTTGTGAAGGACCATGAGACATACATTGTTGTGATCGTGAGAGGCTATACTACATCGTATATGCTTGATATACTACAGTTCTCGGCGAGAGGTACCAGCGACAGGCACGGACTCGTGGATGCACGGCTAGTCGTGCTCGTCATCCTCGACGGCGCTGAAATCGGACCCGTCCTCGAGAAGACCCCAGTGTTCGTATGGTGGAGGGGGGCTGCCTGATCGTGATGAGAGCCTTTCGTTGTCATATCTACCCTCTTCGTCGTCATCAACGACTCGGCTTTTCTCCTTCCGACGCTTCTCCTTCTCCATCAGTCGGCGTACATCTGGCTCCTTAGCGACATGCCCGTCCTTTACCTCCACCCTAGTGATCATACAATCCTTGTGAGACACTTATGATCACCAACACGCCTCCGTGTACGTAACTTCTTCTTTAAGGCAGCGTTGCGCTCAATGTAATGCTTGAGTAACGTGATGCTAGCACCTTTCTCATCGTTCCTGACGTCCTTCGCCTGGTCGCGTCCCAGAAGCTCTTGTCTCAAGGCACATGCTTCGGCGCGTTCCCCGCCGTTACGATAGCGCCAATTCCAGGCTATCACGTCACCGTAAAGTCCTACTGAATACTCCTGTAGTCGCAAGTCATTCAAGCTTGTATATATCTGCTGTGCACACGCCTCTACACTTTTTCAATCCATCGTTCTTACCACATCCGTCAACCGATCCTTGAAACCGTGTGTTCCTAGAGACTTGCGCTTGTGCGCCTAGCTCAGGGCCAGGCTTGGAGTCAAAGACGAAAGACGATGTCCCCATGCTGTCTTAAATCTACATTGTGTTGCATCACCTCTGGGACGGTATCGGCAAGCCGTCCTGGAATATCTGTTGTCTCTAGGCATCTTCGCTCGACATCATCGCTCGATGGCCGACGGCACAACCGAAAATAGCTGCCCGCAGTATCCGCTCGCGACAAAGTCGCTTGCCACGACAGACATGTGGACAGCTAGACAGATGCGAGTTGTGTTCTTACCGCAGTACGTACATGGAAGATGACCTTTTGAACATTTCTGGTCTGATCAATGTCACAAATCCCGTGTCCTTGAAGCTCGTTCAGCCTAAGGGAATTTCCGACTTTTCTTTCTTCTTGAGCTTTTCATCCTGCGACTGGAGGAGAGAGAGCAACACTTCTCTCTTAGTCCTATTCAACGCATTGAGCTTATCGACGTTGATGGTCAGATCTTTTTTGAGCCGATGACCAATTCCTGAGCTCTTCGCTTTCCTTTGCCTGGGCACACCTGGTCCATGTCCGCTTGCTTCGACATTGCAGCTTGTTCATCCTCATCGTTTCCCCAGCTCCAACACTATGAGTCGTTCCCCTCCTGAATCGAAGTCTCCCAGTGAGTATTGACTGCATTAGCTCCAAGGTTCAACGAAGGGCTATCTCCACCGTCATTATCTTCGTTCACCGCTACCTGGCGCCTGAGGCCAGAGATTCCCTTTTGCAGTTGCTCAATCTCGAGAAAATGCTCCGATCGTAGCGGCTTGAATGTACCATAGTCCAGCCTTCAGTACGGCCCATGGCTTCTGGTGAAGGCTTCTTATCAACCTTCATTCTTTTGAGATCAAAGGAAGTGAGGCAATTTACTACGTAGAATGTGTGTGCAAGACTTCTTTGCAATCTTATTTTTTGGGGGAAGTTCAAGTCTCCATGGCACTCCCTGCCTGCTCCCTACGCTGCAGCAACCTGCAGACAAGTGGGTCATATTCCCGCTCCCTCCTCCTGTCCCTGTTCTCCCCCCTGAACCTGTTCCGCATCTAAGTGCGATCCAGTATCAAAGACCAGCTCTGCCAGCACGGATCTCGTCCTTTTACATCCTACCGCCCACCTCGTGTTCTTCCTCTCGGCGCACGATGCAGGCCGGGCGGAAGCAGCTATTTCGCGACGAAGCCGACCAAAGTCTCCTTGTGCAGGAGTGTTTAGCTTACTCATGTGCCACCCCAAAGTACAGCAAATTTGTCATTTTCAGCTCAACCGCGCGCATGCGTGCGATGAGCTGGCACGCGAAGACCTCGTGTTCAAGTGATCTGGCCATCCGCCTGATAAGAGTGACACAGACAGGATGAGATGAACGACTAGACTGGAGAAGAACTTATCTGCGCCGTTTGCTCGCCGGGTTCACCTCTCAAATTTCACACACGTGCGACTGTAGTGCTTTTCCAGGAACAGAACACGCGTCTTCCGATGCTTACCGAGTTTTCGCGTCTCTTCGCCCTTGACTAAAGCCAGCGCTGAAATTTCAACGGTCAGAGGGGTTCATTCATTGACGTAAGATGTTCTTCCATCACTGTCGCTTTCTACGTCGCTCTTCTGAAAAAGGAGAACCTGCATTATAAAACATTAACATTCTTTATATTAATATGTTCGCTTACCTTACTTATGTCTCCTATATTTCTTCGAATTTCGATGCTCCCTGAAAGAACCTTGTTTGCTTGTTCCTCCTTAGCACATCCGGGAGATCATCGAGCGCTGAGAGATGTCTGACCGACAATAGTCAGTGAGATCTCTCTGCGACGAGGTCTGCTGCAGAACTTGTGTGAATCTCTCTCGCCGAAAAGTGCAGCCCATCCTGCAGCAGGCGAGTTCGAACATTTTGAATGCTTGTCCGAGGCTACGGACTCAGTGGGCTGCATTCTGACAATTTTCTCTGCCATATTCCGAATGAAGTGCATTCGGAAAGCGCCGAGATATGAGAATTCCGAAGGAGAATCGAGCAGATCCGACATGCGCTCGTCATCAACCATCCCCAGTACCGTTCATGCTGGAGCAAGTGTGACAAAACAAGAACGCCAGTTTCTAGGCGACAGTTGAGTGGGGAGCAGCTCAGATAGATGAAGGACCAAGGCATCCTGCTCTGGGACAGAGGCTGGCAAAGGTGAATCTTTGCTTGAGGTCGAGTGGATGAGGCTATGTGACTTTTCCGTGCAAACCTCCGTATACTGTCCAACAGCTCGGTCAACGGCTCGTCTTCCAGCTTGACGGAGCCTGCCACTCCAAACACACAGGAGCCAGCCAATGCCCCGGCGAGGCGTTGCCAAAGCGAAGCTTCAGATGTACCCCAAGAGACCGCGTCAGCAATGCCGCGAGCGGACCTGTCCACCGAAGACAAGCCACCAGCAAGGCAGTCAACGACCCACTTCTGGAGAATTGCGGACGCAATACTCACGACGCGAGTACCGCCAGAAGTCGCGCCAGCAACGTCGTCAGCTATTCAAGCCGATGAGGATCCACCTGTAAGCCCGTCACCAATGTGTTTCGAAACGATCCATCAGCAAAGCGGTCGCCCAGGCCTTCGCAAAAAATTGCGGCTAGGAGCAAAGACCACAGAACGGACGGACTCGACACAGACTTGGAACAGATACATTGCTTACTTATGATCGACCTGCTCCACACATTTGCTCGGCTCCACACAGTCCGTCGCTCGGAGGGATAGCTGCCTGGTCGCGGTCCCTGCCCCTGTGCGTCCACTACTCGAAGGTAGTCGCCCATAACCTTGCCACAGTGTGGCAACTTTGTGGTGGTCCTTGAAAGACGGTAAGCGAGTGACGACTACTATCTTGTGAAAGCTTCATCGAGCGACTGCTGCGATCTCAGTGGCGCGCAGCTTGGCGTTACCGCCCAACTGGCCTGAATCAATTCGAGGGAGCGAGCCGGTATAGGACAGCTTGGTGATGATGCCAACGCTGGCGAAGGTGGAAGAGGCGTCTGGAGAGCGAGCCTGATTGTGGCAGAGATATCTTGTCGCTCCTGCCTCTGCTCGAGTCTTTTGACACGCCTGGATTGTCGGATGCCGCCCACACAACTACCGCAGATATGGTGGCGGGAAGAAGATGTCAAGTCACGGCTTCTTTGACCGATAAGACTGGAACGCTAGCTAAGCGATTGCTGTATTCGATCGGGAACGAGCTGAATACGGTAAAGTTGAGGTGATCGTAAGCAATGCATTCGCGAGCGAAAATGAAGAAGGCGCTCGATTTATAAATAACGATACGCATTCTAGTTGCGCAGGCATGGGCAGTCGGGCCGCAAGCGCCTTCAGCATTAGTGCCCAAGGTCTATATATCGTTTGTCGCTTCGCAGCGCGCTCTCCAGCATCGCGAAGAGCATCACGGTGAAGCTCGTAGCTGGATCTGTTCTGAATGCTTTGTAGACAAGAGCGGCGTTCGAGTCTTCGCAAGAAGGGAATTGAGACGAGAACAAGTGGCGAAGCCAGAAGTCGTGGGAATACACTAGAGCCTTTGTCCCTCTGTTACGCTCGCAGCCTGGCAAAATCGTCGTTCTGGCAGCGTCGTAGATTCTAGTACCTGGCATGCTTTTCCCCCCTTTCTGATGCCCGCCCCGTCGACCATTAATATGGGCTAATGCCCTCCGAAGCAACCGGCACGACGGACAAAGCCATCTCAGCGGCTTTATGACTTCATGCTCTGCGGTGCGCTTCCCATCGGCTTGATGCCCGGGGCTTGGACTGCATGGCCTACCAAGACCATATGTGTGCTCTACAGAAGGCTGAATGAGCCTTTCTCCCACGTTTTACTCGAAAGGCTGAAAAGGACAGAAAAGTCAATTCTCCACCAAACTCGAGCACATCGGACAAACTGAAAATGTTCACAGCTCGTGCCTTTTTTCCTTTCAACACTGATGTTTGAGCTCCTTCTTGTGCTTCTGGAAGGTGGAAAACACAAATTCCACCCATCTGACAATTTCACAAGACTCGATGAAGCTTCTTCGCAGCGCTCGGATAAGTTCACCTTCCTTCCCCTTCCGCCTCCGTGAAACTACCTGCATGGTACTCTTCTTACTATTTGAGTTTTGGTGTGGAGCAGTATGACCATTGCTCCGAGATGCTAGTCGTTGCTTATGACTGATGTGAGCGCTAGGATGGCCCTGTATCCACCTCGAATTACGAACAGAAAAGCGCGAGTGACCCTTTTCCTGTCGCAGCATTCACATTGTGACACATTTTAGCGCATTCCTTATCAGCCATAAATAGCGCGCTTCAAGCTGCGTCGGCAATTTGACGCTTTTCATCACCTCTGACGCCAAAGAAGAAAGGCCGCAGTCAGCACTTGATCACCAGCATTGAGCAGGCAACGGCAGACCGGGGCAGGCGCACATGCACAGGCACACGCAGAGGCACAAACTAGACCACATGCAAGCTCAAGGTCCCCTCCATGAATCCAGCTCACGGACGCAGCTCACAGGTCCAGCTCCCGGGCCTTGCCACTGACTCAACTCTCTTTGTTTTTCTCTCAACTCCGGATCCGCTTACCACGCACAACAGCCTCAGTGTGCAACAGCATGGTGTAAGCAGGAGAAAAAGGAATCGCGATCTACGCAGGCAGAGAGCTCCAAAATGCCAGAAGGAAAGCTGTGTCAGAAGAGATGCGCCCATTGGTGACTCTTTCATGATATGAGCTGTGTCAGTGACGCAGGTGGTCTGCAGGACCACAAGCTGCACATTTGGCGGAATTCTGACGCAGGATCTGCGATTTGAACCTGCGACGCGAGCGCTCTTGTATGAATTTCCCGAGGTGAATTTAGATGCCACCGTAAAGAAGCGGAACAGACCTGTCCCGAGCCTTCTCATCCTAGACCTGCGCGGCTGGAGCTTAGCGATCCTTTTGCCGCGCGCAACGTCGGCGTATCGCGTGCCGACCGAGAACTATCTTCCTTGTCAATCACGACCTAAACTAACGTCATTTTCTCGGTGCAAGGATAGCTCTCATGTCTCTCAAGTGGCAGCACAGCTTGACGCAACATGGTCAAGTCTGCTAGAAGATCACCCAACGCACAAGGAAGGCTACAGCACCAGCAAGTATTGGGGCCACAAGAGCTTGATTCGGAGTCAGTCCGATCTGTGGCAGGCTTAGAGCGGGCTACAATCTATGAGGACACGCTCGAGCCGTGCTCCGCACCATTACGGCCAGATCCGACAAGAGGCAGTACACTTCACCAATATAACGACACGCGCCAACTTCAAGCTGATCCAACCGCGCGTCCTTTCGTCGAGTCTTCGATTCCCCTCCCAGGGCCTGACTCTCATGCTGTACATACTCATGTAGTTCGAGAGATGGAGGGTTTGAGCTGTGGTTCTGAAGTTCCAGATAGCACGATTGTTGGCAGACCGAAGCGTCGTGCAGGAACCCCTCCACTACCACTATGGATAACACCCGCGAATCTTCCTTCTGAAGGACCGCAGCGTCGTGCTGAATCGGCGACAATTCCTCAGCCAGCCCTTTCGGCAAGACACCTTCATCCTGCTGGTGTCTATGGTGGCAAATCTCACCGTAAACAAGCCTCACAGACACTCGAGGTCGATGGCTCCACATCCAAAAAGCGTCAGCACCCAGCTGCGTCGAGGAAGCGTCCGCTACTGGGTGAAGGAGTCGAGAAGACAGTACCTATGCTTCAGTCTAAACAGCCAACAATATCGGCGCAGGCACATCCCCTTGAGCGCATCCGTCAACGTCCATCGCATGCATCGTCAACGACCACCTTGACGAAGAGGGCTTCACAGAAAGCTCGTCGCGGCCCAGCTGATACGATCGCGCTCCCAGACAGTGCCGGTATGAATACACGCTCAGCCGTACATCCTCTCCCTCGGCGGGAGAGTCAAAGGACCTCTGAACATCAACTGGCGGAGGCTCAGAGACCTCCTGACACTCCTGCTGCTGTAAACGCGCCTGACGAGCAGCTCAGAGCCACCCACGAAACCGCTGGAGCCGGACTTAGTGCCGTCCCTGGAAGGGAGAAAGACACTGTTCTCTCACACTTGGACCCAGAGGTTCTGGCAGATTCGGCCTTGCGTATTTCGGATGACCAGGCTTCCCCACAGGCTGGCAGCTCGCGCCAGTCTTCTGTCATCAGGGACTTGGAAACAGAGATTAGGGATGGACCCACGTCGGAGGAGACCAGCAGTGCACAAGAGCATGTCGACGACACAGACATGCGCCGACAGCTGTGGCAAATGGTGCTTGAATGCAGAGCTCTCAGGGACGACTGCCTCAGACTTCTGTAGCCTTGACATCAGAGCACAACTGTACCGAAAGTCATGAAATACTTGCAACTTGATTAAAGCTATGTCCTTCACGAGAGAACACAATAGAAGAAGCTATTTGGAGCTTCTTGTAATGCAATATCCGTATCAGCGACCGTTCCGTGCTCCCGGTCGCATTTTGGTGAGAAGTTCAAGTGTGATGGTCGTACTCGTGACCGATCGCGACGGAACTTTTTTTTTTCGATCAAGCTATGCCTTTTGCGCCTGTTCCGATAAGCCACACATATCATCGAAAGCAATGGTCAGAAGATCCGTAAGATGTACTTCAAGCAAGCGCGTCGTAAAGTGTACTCTGGCAGTCTGAGCCTCGACTTTGCGCGCTTGTCGGGCAAGCAAGATTTTTGCTATTCGTCCGATGATGACCAAGCACTCGTACAACGCCGCGAGCACATGAGACTCCGGCACTATAAAACGAGAGTAGAAAGGGAGAGCAGCGCGAGGGGGACGAAAACAAGAACGCTTTTGCCCGCATGACAGGAATGGCCGAGGACCAAGAAGAGCCGTTATTCCTTCACGAAGTCGAGTTCGACACTGATGGGGATGATGACAGGCTCGGAGTCACCGAAGAGGATGGCGATGGTCGCTCTTAGCGAAGTAAGCGTATCGGAAGCGTCTCAGTCAACGTTTCATTCGAAAAGTGCCGGCATCTAGACGAGGAACGAGAGGCTATTCACGACGCGACAACAGAAGTGCACGTCTCGAACGATCTCGCACCTATTGATCAAGATGACGTCAAGTGATTGGACATCCACGAGTGACTAAATCAAGCCGCATCCCGAACCCTTTCGTCTGTCGACGCAACGTCGACAGGGAGGAGAGCTTCAGTCTTGCCGAGATGGGAAGACGCTACTCGAGCGCGGAGGAGCTTCAAACCATCGTGCCGTCACTGCTGCCGTAGAGCGCCGAGCCAAGCACGCAACGCGCCTGCGTCTGATTGCGACCGTGCCCACAGTGAGCTAGGAACTCGACAAACCCTGTCTCGACTATTCTCCTCGAGACGGCCCGCTCGTAGCACGATCAGCAGCCCGAATTCGGTCCCGGAGGCATCCTCGCCTCTCTCGGGAATGGGATCGTCACCAACGCAAGGTGGGTCGTCATGGCAAGACTGGCCTCCTACCGAGGCTGAGCCACTGAGTGATCGCCTTTCTCTACGTCAGACTGCCTAAATATTGATGATTGCCTGAAGACCGTCATTAGAGCAGAGGGGAATGACGACGGGGCCTACAATCACATGCCCAATTTGAACTTAAGAGATTGAGCCCAAGGGTGGCGACTTTGATGGGCAAAAAGGGGAGGATGCAGGCCAGAGAGAGTGGGAGGAGGAAGTCGAAAACATGCTGCCCTCCGCAGATTCACGTCTTGA
>Ga0153959_1000600_pt1 | contig 12483 bp, 12 predicted proteins | sample TSFL043MetaG_FD_104685 | JGI IMG/M metagenome (GOLD analysis project Ga0153959, IMG submission 104685) | Attine ant fungus gardens microbial communities from Florida, USA - TSFL043 MetaG | ecosystem: Host-associated > Fungi > Mycelium > Unclassified | place: USA: Florida, Wekiwa Springs...
AAATTAGATAATTGACGTATAGTCTCTGAAAATCCTTTACAGTTTTCTGCTGATTGTATGTTTGTATAATTAATCATTATAACAGGTTTATTATTATTTTCACTATCTATTTTTTTAAAAAAATAAATAAAAAGAAGATTTGTGATTAAATTTTTAATGGCAGAGCCTACATCTATTTTTGATAGATATTAAATAATTATAAGTAGTAAATAATAACCTAAAAGATCATGATTGTATAGCTATATTAAAGCAACACAACCTTCAGCATGTTATTAAGTGTGACATTCATCATTCTTCATGAATAAATCAGAAACAATTTTTTTTCTCTAAGTTGTTAAAGATTTGGGCTATTAAATGTAGTCCAGCATGATTGAGGTAGCGTGGCCCTGCTGTTTCTATAAATATCTCAGGAAAATTGGTTGAGGTTATTTTAAACTAGTTTCAAATTTGTAAAAGGCTTACTTTATATTTAAATTGCACCGATTTGGTATGGTTACGCACTCTGCAAAAGGAGAAATATATCTTAACAATTTTTGTTTTTATTAGATATTAGAAATAATAGAATATTTTGTAATACCTAGCAAATATAAACTAGACAAAACATATTTAGCTTTTAGACTTAATAAATTTTAAATCCTGCGAAGTTAGAGGTATCCGTCTCCACTCTGAGTTCCCTGTCTAGATCTGGTGCGACTAGTAACAGTTTGCTTGTAAAGACCTTCTTAAGCTAGTCAAATGCTGTTTGTTGCTCATCTCCCCATTTCCACTTCTCCTCCTTTCTCATCAAGTTATTCAATGGCCGAGCTAATTTGGCAAAGTCTTTCACAAATTGCCTATAATAATTTGCAAGGCCCAAGAACTTCCTAATATCTCTGACCATCTTAGGTATGGACCAGTTCAATACTCCTGCCACCTTTTCTTCCTTTATTTCAATCTTTCCCTGACCCATTACTACTCCCAGGAAATTCACCTTTTGCACCTTCCAAGTGCATTTCTCTAGTTTCACATATAGGTTGTTATCCTCCAACCTCCTCAATACTTCCTCCACAATTTTATCATGTCCCTCCTCCGTCTCTGTCCCTATCAACACACTATCTACAAACGCCGCTACCTTTCCCTCATTGATCATATCTCTCAGAATTTCATTCATCATACCTTGGAATGTAGCAGGCAAATCTGTCATTCCAAAAAACATCACCACTGGTTCATACAACCCTACATGTGTGGTAAAGGCCACCTTCCACTCATCTCCTTCCTTAATTCACATGTTATTGTAGTCCCACCAGAGGTTCATCTTAGTGAATACTCTCTTATTTCCCATAGAGTCTACTAGATCTGTAATTAACAGCAGTAGATAATTGTTTTTGACCATCTGCTTGTTGAGCCTCCTGTAATCCATAACCATACACTTGCTTTCATCCTTCTTTCCTACAAAGAACACCGGCAATGTCTGAGGCAACTTTGAGGGTCTAATATACCCCTTCTTCAAGTGCTCATTGACAAACTTCTGCACTTCCTTCTTTTTATTTCTTGAAAGGGGATAAACTCTTGCTTTGCTTGCTTTGGAGTCATTATTGAGATCTATCACGTGATCCCACACTTTTCTAACCAGCATTCTTTCAGACTCCACCTTCCTAAACACTTTCAGCCACTTTATGGAACCTTTTAGGTACCATTTCCTCCACCTTCCTATGATCCATCTTTATTTCTTTTTCCCTTCCCCATTCCTCCTTTTTATCCACTGCCCATCTAATGATTTTCTTCTCATCTTCTTTTATCTCTTTCTTCCCTTTTATCTTTACTGCTTTTCCACATAACGGTGAACATCTCGTCATTCTTACTTCTCCTTTCTCCCAGTCTATCTCTGGATTATGAGCTGCCAACCATGGCATGTCCAAAATTATATCTGTCTTCCCCAATTCACAAATGTCCATTCAGACTCTTTCTATATGTCCTTTGTAGAATATATTTACTTTCACTTCATGTGTTATTGCATCTCCACTGTTATCAGTGCCATCCACATTTCTCACTTGCAAAGGTCGATCCAGTTTGATCAACCTATATCCTCCTTTCTGAGCCAAACTTTTGCTCATGAATAACTCTGTTGCTCCACTATCAAGCAAGGCTTTCACCGTTCTTCCTTCATGAGTGTCTATCTTCTCTATTCCCACATTCATCCATACTTCTCTTAGAGGCTTGAATGTTTGCCTCACTTCTCTCGCTTTTCCCCTTTTCTGCACTGCCTTCTGATTGACAGTTCTTGCCACTCTCCTTGGATCAGTGATTCCAGCCTTCCCCTTCTGGGCCCTAGGCACTGTCCGTTCCAATTTTTCTTCCCAATTCTACTATGGCATTTTCTTTCCTGTCCTACAGGGTGGACAGAAAACTTCCCCTTTCTCGTTCCTTTCTACTTCTCCCTCTGTTACTGCATCTTTACCTCCACAAGTGCTGCACTTCACTTTCTCTGCTCTTTCCTCTTCTGCTTCTCTGTTTCTCTAGTTCCATGCTTTTTTACAGCTCCTGCACCACATATTACACAACTGCACCTTCCCTAGGAATCCCTGTCCTCTGTTCTTCTCTGTCTTCGTCCCCTTGTAATCGCATCCTCTGCACTCCACAAATGTCACCACTTCTCTGGGTGTAGTCCACCCCTCTATGCACATTGCCGCTTCCCTTGGGGGCAGCCCCCTCGCTCCACTGTGCTCCTTTACCTTCTCCCATACCTTTTGCGGTGGTGTCGCTTCTTCTTTCCTTTGTTCTTTCTTTTGTGGGCACTCCCACTTCTTGTGCCCCTCTTTACCGCATCCAAAGCACTTACCATGTCTCTTACTACTTCCTGTCTTCTCACCTTCCTGACTCCACACTGCATTACTCAATTCCCCAACACTTTGAATCTATTGCCCACCATCGTCTTCTTCTCCCGTTCCTCTCCATTTCTACATTTCTAGGCGAGATGCCCAAACTTCCTACATTGCCTACACAACCTTTCTTCTCTCCCTTCTAGTTCTGTCCTTAATTTGGTGAGGGCACGCCTTTCATTGAGCATACCGGTTCAGAGACATGGTGTGGTGTTCTGGACAGGTATGGTTGTTGTAAAAAAAAGAGATTTATATTTGTTGAGGGTATGTCGTCTTCTTTTTAGGGCTTACAGTATGTCTGCTGGGGTGCACAAGTCTTCTCCTAGCCAGGTGCCTACTGCCTTACTGACTACTGCCCTAATAATACTGTGGCTATCACTCCACGGAGGAGATCCCTATACTAATCGCCTTCTTAACGATGCAGCAATATTTCTCTCCATAAACTGATCACAATGGACCAGTAGCACAAAGTATATAGAATGAAAAAGAGTACAAGTATACTAATGAGCACCACTCGATTGTGAGGTCAGGTCTTAGATACGATACCCGAGTTTGGTACTGCACTGCCACTGTTAGTCCCTAACTGACTAACAAATCCCCTTAAGCTTAAGGCCCAGCTATGTCATCCATCAATCACGATGATCAATGTACTAAGGGCGATGAGAATGAGTGTGCTTGGAACCAAGGCGGTTAGGAGCTGGTAGTGGAAACGAGTTCTAGTGTAATGACTCTTAGTTTTGGTTGTGTAACCTTAACCCGAATCACACTTTATGTCAGAGTAGACAAAGAGAACTCGTTAGGGTCCTTGCTGAATTATGATCGCTACTTATACAGGTCCGACTATTTGTACATGTTTACTGATCCAACATCATTAAATAATTAAATGAAAATGAAAAGAAAAGAAAAATAAATAATGACTTAGGGAAAATGGCAATTCATGACATGATATCTCAATGAGTACTCTGTTAGGACCCACAAAACAATCTCGAATCCCCCTTAGAGGGTATGAGGTAAAAGACGAGGAGAACTTGACAGAGTTCCCTCTATGAATTGCCTAGCTATTTATAATACTACATGTGGCTATGCTAAGACTATTCTAAGAGAGAACAAGGTATCTATAGACTACCATTTGTCAAGTCCTGAGTATCTTCCCATGTCAGATAGCTTCTGCCCACATGTTCTCCCACACATGGTGGCTGATTGATAGGCATGTGATTAACACCTGCCCTTCCCATGCTTGTCCATTTTATAATAGATCCTGACATTCCTGTGTTGTGTTCATTAAGTCATATCGTCGTATAGTCATATAGTCATTAATTAAATAAAGAAAAAGATAAGTTTCAGAGTGAATCATAACATACTGATTACTTCAGAACATTTTGCACATCTTCTGAAAGATTTTTCTGAGGGATCTAAGATTGTCAAAATCATGTAAGTATCTGTGAAGTTATGGCTGAATGAAGTTTGTGACATTTCTATTTCAATCTTTCCCTGGCCCATTACTACTCCCAGGAAATTTACTTTTTGCACCTTTCAAGCATATTTCTCTGGTTTTACATATAAGTCATTTTCCTCCAATTTTCTCAATACTTCTTCCACAATCTTGTTATGTCCTTCTTTTGTTACCATTCTAACTAATATGTCATAAACCTGTAATGAAATGGTAGGCGAGCTAGAGAATCCACGGTGTCATGCCAAACAATTAATTTTGGCAATATAAGTGACATTCGGAACCTAATAATCATAATAAATGGCTTTTGAAAGAGAATTGGCTCCCCAGACATAACCACTAGAAGTCTGATCATGTACTTGAGAATACTATCCAAGTAGCGGAGTAGTGGCTGCGATCACCACTATCAGTACCTCATAATGCTTTCTGGATGGTCTTATATTATATCTATAAGATGGACTCCCTCCTAGAAGTGCTCTTAAGAGTGAACTTGACCTTAAAAGTATTTTCCTTGATAATGACATCATCCAATAACTAACCCCTGGTTTATAATAGGAACACTATCAGAGGCCATGCATCAGTCCTGATTAGCAATCCAAATATAGAAGAACAAGACAAGGGTACACCAAAAGTCTAGATGTCAGTCCGATTCATGGTTTCTCCAGGTAAGGAGTCATGGCAGATGCGCTTTCAAAGCTGTAGCCTATAAAAGAGCGCTTTGATGTCTATCTCAGGAAGGGATAGGAAGAAGAAAGACTTGAGAGATGTAAACAAGAAACAGGAGAGAGAGTGGAGAAAGGTTTAGGAGAGGAATTAGGAGAGTTGGAAGCAAAGAGGAGTGACATTGATGATAAAGATGCACTTGAAAGCAGTTAGACCAATGTTCAAAGTACCTCTCGAGCACCCTAAAACACTTATAACAGGCTCAAGTTTGGCTGATGAGATAAAGAAAGTTGGTAGGAAATGGACAGGAAGTACAGAGAGCGGCTGTTGCATGATTGGATGCAGACTCAACTTATTCTACCTACCTTTTCGAGTAATCAAGAGGATTTCTTTCTTATCTTGTTTGTTGTATTCTGGGCTTTGTAATACTAATATAATACTCTAGTAGCATGAAGAGGTGCAAGAAGAAGAACCCCCATCTTTGCCCTTCATTGCTCTAGAGCTGAAACTTGACTTGAGTGACTAAGAGCTCTTTTTCTCTCTCTCTTTTTCATAAAACTCTATAAAACTTCCCTCAAGGGATACCCACTCTAAAGGAGAACTTGGGCATTTACTTGGACTAGGAGCTAAACTGCTCGCTATGTGTTTTTGGAGTAGGTTGCCAACTGTATAGTCAGTTGAGAGTGAGCTTGCATGAGGGCAATGTGAGATCTAGGTAGGACTGCTGTATTGATGGTGAGCCAGCCTACTAGACTAGTACTTTGGATGGTAATGTTACAGTGTGAGAGGAACACACATCTTTGAGATCCAACCAGTAAGAGTACTCTTGAGTGGAAACTAAAAACATTTCTTTTATTCTAGTGTCTAATAACAAGTGTTTACTATCTTATGAGCCCCTCCCTTTTATATTTGATTACCTCCCTAGTGTCTACTCAATTACACACAGTTATGGAACGACTTAGAGATTTTGATTCTCTGACTTGGTAGTACCCACTTTTGTAAGGACAGTAAAGCACATTTATATTCTCATTCGAAACTCCATTTCCCCCCTTATAAACCAAATCTTTAAATTACCTTTACTACCTATCCCCATCAGCAGTGGCGGAATATTTTATTTCTTTTTCATTTTCATTTATCAGGTAATAGTTTGAAGTGTGTGAGACACTATAACTCAAAAGGAGTCCACGAGATAATTTGAGTAGACAAATACTAGTAAACACGTATTCGTGTATAAGTAACTAAACCAATTAGTGAGAACTCTAACAAGTTCTCTTTGTCAACTCTGATTTAGAGTGTGGACTTAAGTTATCACAACTAATGTTTACTATAAAACCAGCCTGAACCTAAAATTGTATAACTAGAGGGATGGAAAGAACAAGAACTTTTCTCTAATAGATTAGATGAGGCATGCTAAAAGTAAAATGGGAGATAAGATCAGATAAGATAAGAGTCACATGATGGAACCTTCTGGAAGGACTGCAGGAAATTACTTAAGCATACACATAGACAAACAACATTTGTGTATAAGTAGGTAGAGTAACCTATAGAGAAACTCCATCAAGTTCTCTTTGTTCTCTCTAAACATTGAGTGTGATAAGACAGTTGTCTCAACTAAGCTTGTCATTACATAATATGTCATTCATAAATGCTGCTATCTTCTCTTCATTAATTATCTCCCTCAAGATTTCATTCATCATGCCTTGGAATGTGACAGGTCAATTTGTTATCCCAAAGAACATCACTACTAGTTCGTATAATCTTATATGTATAGTGAAGGCTATCTTCCACCTATCTCCTTTCTTTATTCTTATACTGTTATAACCCCACTGGAGATTCATTTTAGTAGATACTTGCTTATTTCCCATGGAGTCTACTAAATCTGTAATTAATGGCAGAGAGTAGTTGTTCTTCACTGTTTGCTTGTTAAGTTTTCTATAGTCTATAACAATATGCTTTTCTCTATCCTTTTTGTCCACAAAGAACACTGGCAAGGTTTGAGGTGACTTAGAGAGTCTAATATATTCTTTTTTCAAGTGTTCATCAACAAATTTCTGCACTTCTTCCTTTTTATTTCTAGAAAAGAAATACACTCTTGCTTTACTAGCTCTAAAGTTTTCTTTGAGATCAATTACATGATCTCTACCTTCTTAAACACTTTCAGCCACTTATAGAACCTCTTATAAACCATTTTCTCTACCTTCCTGTGATCTACCTCTATTTCTTTCTCTCTTTTCCAACCCTTCTTCTCATCTACTATCCATTTTACTATCTTTTGCTTTTCTTCTCTAACTTCTTTATTCTTCTGTATCTTTACTGACTTTCCACATAATAGTGAACATTTTGTCATCTTGACTTCTCCCTTCTTCCAGTTGATCTCTGGATTATGGACAGCCAACTAAGGCATGTCTAATATCATCTCTGTTCTTTCCAATTTGCAGACATCTATTCACACTCTTTCTATATGTCCTTTGAAGAACATATTCACTTCAACCTTGTAAGTCATTGCACCTAGTGTTATCTACATTTCTTACTAATAATGGTTGGTCTAACTTTATCAATCTGTAATCCCCTTTCTAAGCCAAACCCTTGCTTATGAACAACCTCATTGCTTCACTATCCAATAATACCTTCACTGTTCTTCTCTTATGAGTATCTATCTTTTCAATCCCCATATTCATCCATAACTCTCTAAGAGACTTAAACATTCACCTCATTTCTTCTGTCTGCTGCCTCTGTACTACACTGTTAAGCTCTGACATACTAGATGGGCTTGGCCTAACTAGTTTATATGGGGAGTACTCTAGAAAAGGACCAGTTCCCAAATTGAGTACTCTAGAGAAGGACCAAAGTCCAACTGTGACCTAGGATAAGTTTGTGACATGAAATAAGTATGATAAACTGTGACATACTATGATATTTTCACCTTATATAGTCATTTTGTAACATTTAGTACTTCAGATTAGAACTATGCCCTTACTCATTGGCTATGCTACTTATACATTTTACTTATTTGTATACATTTAAAAATGTCCTATATATTAGCCTTTGAATTATCCTTTCATTTTTAGTAGTTCTTTTCTATGCAAAAGAAATAAAAAATAAAAAACACCTTAGAGAAAGTGGTGATTTATGATAACTAGATGACTATGTTTATTCAGCTAAGATAGAGATGTAGTTCTAATAGTAAAAACCATTGGTATTGATGCAAAAGATATAAAAGATATGCTTGTGATAAAAGTGCTGAGAGATAGACTGAAGGCCAATGTATAATAACTTAGATGGGCAAGATGCCTAGTTTAGTCATACTCAACATTATAAGAGAATGAAGAGAACTTGATGGAGTTCCTTACTGGATTTAACTACCTAGTTATACACAAATATTGTTTGCTATGTATATGCTTAAGTAACTATCCCACAATTCTTCTAGAAGATTTATAACCTATCATATGACTAGATCATATGTCCCTTATCAGATCTTATCTCTTGTTCTATATTTAGAATCTCTTGTCTCATCCATCAAAGAAGAGTTCCTACTCTTCCCATTCCTCTAGCTATACAATTTTTGAACTTGGCAGGTCCATGACACAATGGGTTGAACTGATTGGGACTTACTGATTGAATTGATTGGGATTGGACTGATTGAATGAATTGAAATGAGACTGATTGAATTGGATAGGTTTGGACTGATTGGGATCAGGATTGAACTAATTAGTATCTGCCCCAAACAGTGTCCTTATTGCAACAATATACACTACACTGATCAATCAAAAATCATGGCAGACTATGTCTATCGCAACCAGCAAATATGGAATAATAAAAAACTTGAACTTCACTGTCGCTTTTCCAACATCTCGTCATCATGAATGGAAGAAATCAAGCCTCCACGTTCAACACTCTCCGGACGCCAAAGGTTGGGGTGATTCAACGTGATGTTGGATGGATATCTGACAGTGTTCTCTTGTCCTGCCCAGTCAAAATCAATAAGAATAGTGTCGCGCAGACTGTTACTGTCCACCCCATCTCTTTTGACCATTATGTTCGTTTCGCGCACATCACCATGGACATACCCATCTGCATGCAATAAGGCAAGAGCCTCCTGAACGGCTTCATACACGTTCTTCTTCATTTGTCCCTTCTTTACCTCGCAATATTGATGTGAGACATCATCCATAACCACCATCACCCAGCCATCCGCAAAGCGCTCAACAGCTCGGAGCTTTGGAGCGAAACTATGCTTATGCGCAGCCTCATGCGCAGCCTCACCATAGCGGCGAGTGAACTTGACAAAGATCTTGTCCTCCGTATTGTCTTGAAGATGGGCTTTGAATGCCCTCTTCTCATCGATCTGCTCTTCGTACACAAACTCACGAGAAGCACCCCCATCAGTGTACGTGGTATAGAACGGGAACTTAACCTGCACGCGCGATGATTTAGAAAATGCATCTGTCAAGTAATAATTTTTGAGACCGGAAAGCAACCGTCGCAGAGCACAAATAAAGCGCTCCCCAATCGCTCGCGCCCTGGTGTCGCTTGGATGGAAGTGTAACGGAACAATAGGATACAAAATTTGGACGTTTGAGGTCCCAGTATAAACAGCAAGGGCAATGGAAATATATGGTCCTGTTGAGAATGTAGTGTAGATATTAAGACATGTGAAGCAACAACTCTCACCGTAATGAAGCAGCAATGCAGCAGGGAAATTTGTCTGAGAGAAAAGTTTATCATCTCTCTCTGTCAAGAGGCGAATCGCCTCCAGCCAGTAAAATATAGCTTGAGTCATGGGTTCTGCGGCCTTTGACCCAATCTCGTTTTTGACTTCGAGGATACAATAAGCGACGTGGTCGTGGACCTCCTCAATATATGTATCAAACACTCCATCGGTAGGGTACTTCGATATGATTTTCCGTCCGAGGTCAGTGAAACCGTAATCTTTCATGAGGGTAATGAATCGTTTATTCCTGTCAGATTCATCAACAAATATGTCCGACATCTCTTGGCAGAGCTCGTGGAAAAGTTCAATGTCGCGAGTTGAAGGTGTACAAGAGTCAAGATCAATCACGAACTGGGAAAATTGTGGACATAGCAACGTAGGAGGGATTGCCCAAAAGGCAGAGTAGGGGCGACCGCAAAAGATCATCCTCTCAGGTTGAACCTGGCGTTTGAGCAAGTTTTTTATTTCAGCCGCCGAGGAGGGTGCTATAGTGGGATTATTGGTGAGCCAATCTCCCGAGCGTTTGGCGAATGTTCTCAATGGTGACAATTGGTCCTGTTTCTCCTGAGTGCTCAGAACTTCGACCAGCAACACCTCCTTCGAACCAAGCTTGAGATCTGCAATTTCTGCTCCGCTGGCAAGTTCAACGACTTGTTCCTCATCGAGGAAGTCAATTTTAGAAAGGCATTGTTGTAGCACTTTCCTGGTTTGGGTGGACAACAATGGTTCCTTGCACCGCCAAACGACCAAATGATGAGCTTTGACATTCAGTTCGGAATATTGTTCCTCGACGGCTGTCTTCAGACCACCAATATGTGGGGCTTTTGCTGGAAGGGGTGCACCAAGTAATTCTTTCTCGCTGTTGAAGAGAATATACCAGATCTCAGTTGTCATGGTAGCGGTGAATAAGAAGTTGTTGCAGTAACTCCTTATCACGGCGGACAAATAGCTGATCAACTGAGTGATGTGTCACAGATGTGACATTAGCACTGCCTCAGTCACGTGTGTTGAAGGTTCGAGAACATTGTTCGGTTATGGCCGAGATCACTTTAAAGATTTTTGTTACTGTTCAAATTGGGGCAAGCTGTCTTCTTGTTTGATTGGTATCTTCTGATTAATACCCTCTGGTATTCTCACTTTTGAACAACTCATATTATTATTCAGATATATCCCCTTCTTTCTAATCCCTGTGACTATGCTTCTGGACATGGCAAGTCAAGTTTATAGTTGTGTATTCAAGGTTCTGAAGATGGAAGCTAACAAGTGGGAATAAATCAAAGCAAAGCAAAAAGTCCAACATCAATATCCAATCTAGTCTATTATTACTACTTTTTTTTTTGTTTCTTCTTAAATTTGTAAACTCAAATGCAGTCTTGTAAGAGTTCAGTTAGTGGTTAAGCAATCTCAGACTTAACTCTACTCTAAGTCAGAGTTAACAAAAGAGGGCTCATTAGAGTTCTTGATATTTGCTCTACACTACTTATATGTCATGAATCACTACTTTTCCTAAGTAATATTTATTTTATTTTATTTTTATTTTATTTTATTTTTCTAATTCATGGAAAGAAATTAGCAACTCAGAAACAGTAACTCAAATGAAATATATAGAAGAACTCTAATGTATACAAATAGAAATTATGTATAAGCAGTATAAATCAAATATTGGGAACTTTATCAAGTTTTTTTTGTTAACTCTAACTTAGAGTACAACCGAGGTTAAGATTACTCAACCTAAACTTATAATCAATTATATTATACAAAATATATATTTGTACACATTAGATTACTCTTCCATTTTTTTTGAGTCACTATTCCCAAGTTGGTAATTAGTTCTTATACATCTGAAAATTAGATATAGTTTAAAAAGAGAAAAAAAGAAAAAAAAGAAAAAATAAATAAATATTGACTTAGAAAATGTAACAATTTATAACAATTTTGTTTGACTACTTATACAATTTATACATATTTAAAATATCCTGCACATTCTTTCTGAGTCACTTTCCCAATATAGAAATATATTTCCACATATCCAACAAATTAAAAATATATATATATTGACTTAGAGAAAGTAGTATTTCATGACAAGTCTATAGTAAAATTTAATCAGAGCATTGTTTATTTTTGTTTTAGAACACTTAAACTAATGAAATAAGATTTAATTAGGAAAGTAAGGTATGAAGAAATGTTTAAAGTTTTGTATCTGGATGTCATATTCAGGAATTTTGTAGTTATTTTTTTGTTAATTCTTTCTTTTTAATTATTTAATAAAATAATTATTATTATCATTCTCCTTTTTATAGTAGATCTCCTAATTCCTTAATATGCTCCATGTATATCTCCTTTTCTGGATTGTGTATATATATTGCATAGTTACTTTGTGTCAAGTAAGGACTCCCAGAGGCAGACTACTGGTGAGTTGGCCCTTCTTCTACATGCAGTTCTGTTCAGGAGAGATTACACAGCCTGTCTCAGAGTACAAGGTAAGGGAAATAAGATGGATTCTAGGGGAGTCTACTAGGTTAAGAACAAAACTAGAGTTTTAACAAGGTATATTGACTTATAACCAGATCCCCTTGGCAAACTAGTACAAATAGTGTAAAACTTAGTATTGAAGATTAATTGAATAATAATGAAAAGGAGGATAGGACAGTTGCATGTCACAGAGGGCTGTGACACTTTTGTAAGGAACGGTCACCCAAGCAAGTCAGGTAGGCAGATCCCAACTCTAAGTCAGAGTAGACAAAGAGAACTCGTTAGAGTCCCCGCTGGATTTGAGTACACTACTTATACCTATTCTACTT
>Ga0153959_1000602_pt1 | contig 12453 bp, 7 predicted proteins | sample TSFL043MetaG_FD_104685 | JGI IMG/M metagenome (GOLD analysis project Ga0153959, IMG submission 104685) | Attine ant fungus gardens microbial communities from Florida, USA - TSFL043 MetaG | ecosystem: Host-associated > Fungi > Mycelium > Unclassified | place: USA: Florida, Wekiwa Springs...
GAATACTTGGTGAGATGAAAGGGATATACAGCCGAAGAAGACTCATGGAAAAGGAAAGAAAACCTAAAAAATGCAAAAAAGGCAGTAGAGGATTACAAAAGGAAATATGGGAGAGAGGGAAAAAGGATGGAAGAAGAACACAAAGGAATGCCGGGAAGATTCACGGCAAAAATGCTATATGAATGGGACGATGGAAAATTTGATCGGAAATACTTGAAGAGGTTGAAAAGGAATTGGAGAAAATGGAAAGGAGCTAAGTTCTTCTAGAGGAAGAACCTTAAAAAGGGAGGTAATGTCATAAATCGCCTGCCCAAACCAAAAATAGTATGACTAGATGGGTGGGAAGAACAAGAGTTATTCTTGGATGGACTAGATGAGGGTTTCTAAAAATAACAAGAGATAAGATAAGATAAGCAGGATCACATGACGGGTCACATGATGGAACCTTCTGGAAAGATCAGTAGTTACTAAGTATACACATAGACAAATAAGAATTGTGTATAAGTAGGTAGCACAATCCACCAAGAGACTCCATCAAGTTCTCTTTATTCTTTCATAACATTGAGTGTGATAAGTCAGTCGTCTCAACTAAAGCTTGTCATTATACAAGAGCAGTTGGACCAATGTCCAAAGAACCTTTCGAGCACCCAAGAACCCTTAGAACAGGCTCAAGGTTGGCCGACAAGATAAAGAAAGTTGGTAGGAAATAGACAGAAAGTACAGAGAGCAGTTGTTACATGATCGGATGCAGACTCGACTCATTCTACCTGCCTTTTTGAGTAATCTGGAGGATTTCTTTCTTATCTTGTTTGTTGCATTCTAGGCTTTGTAATACTAATATAATACTCTAGTAGCACGGAGAGGCGCAAGGAGAAAAACCCCCATCTTTGCCCTTTGTTGTTTTAGAGCTGAAACTCGACTTCAGTGATTAAGAGCTCTTTTTCTCTCTTTTTTTTTATAAAAACCTTATAAAACTTCCCTCAAGGGATACCCACTCTAAAGAAGGACTTGGGCATTCACTTGGACTAGGAGCTGAACCGCTCGCTACATGTTTTTGGAGTAAGTTGCCAACTGTACAGTCAGTTGAGAGCAAGCTTACACAAGGGCAACGTGAGATCTAGATAGGACTTCTGTATCAACAGCAAGCCAGCCTATTAGACTAATACCTTGGACGATAGTGCTACAGTGTGAGAGGAATGCACACCTTTGAGATCCAACCGGTGAGAGTGCTCTTGAGCGGAAACTAAAAACATTTCTTTCATTCTAGTATCTAAATAACAAGCTTTTACTATCTCGTGAGCCCTTCCCTTTTTACATTTGATTACCTCTCCAGTGCCTACTCGATTGCACACAATTGTGAAACGACTTGGAGATTTTGACTCTCTAACTCAGTAGTACCCACTTTTGTAAGGACAGTAAAGCACTTTGATATTTCTATCTACATACCCATTACAAACACAAATTCCCCTTTTACTTTAAAATCCCCATCAACAACCCCATTCTAGTAGTTGTAGATAGATTCACAAAAATGGGACACTTTATACCTACTACAGAAAGAACTAGTGCAGAAGGGTTGACACATCTATTTAGAGATAATGTTTGGAAACTACATAGACTACCAGATAGCATAATCTCGGATAGAGGACCACAGTTCACAGTAGGCATCATAAAGGAGTTAAATCACATATTGGGGATCGAGACAAAACTATTGACAGCATTCCACCTACAAACAGATGGTTAAACAGAAAGGATGAAGAATGTGCAGGAGGAAGCAAAGGCAGCGCTACAGAAAGTGCAAAAAGAGATGAAGCAGTATGCTAATAAAGAAAGAGGGGAAGTGGAGGAGTATAGAGTAGGTGACTTAGTACTACTCAGTACTAAAGATCTAAAATACCAAAGAGCTAGAAGACATACAGAGAAGTTTACTGAATGCTTTGTAGGGCCTTATAAAGTAAAGGTGATCATTTCAAGCAATGTAATAGAGTTGGAATTGCCAAGAATAGTCAACATACATCCAGTGGTCAATGTTAGCGGGGTACGAAGATATAAGTCACAAATGAAAGAACAGAGGAAAGAAACACTACAACCAGTGGTAATTGAGGGAGAAGAAGAATGGGAGGTGAAGAAGATTATAAATAAGAGAAAAGTATGGGGAAGGAATAAATATTTAGTACAATGGAAAGGCTGTACAGCAGAGAAAGATATATGAGAGAGTAGAGAGAATTTGAAAAATGCGATGGAATTGGTAGAAGAATTTGAAAAGGAATATCACAGGGAAGAAGAAGAAGAAGTGAGACGGCAAGAGGCAGAAGGAGATAGGAAAACATTTAGCAGAGAATTGCTAGGAAGATATATGGCAAAATTACTCTACAGATGGGGCAACAAGAAATACAACAAAGAGTATTGGAAACAAATGGAGGAAAATTGGAGACGGTGAAAGAAAAATCCATTCTTTAGATATAATAAGAATCCATTCTTAAAAAAGATGGAAGAAAAGAAAGAGGAATACAAGGGAGAAAAGATAAAAAAATGGAACAAAAAAGAAAACGAGAAAGATCGACAAAGGATTGAGGAAGATAAAAAATATTTGGAAGAATTAGAGGATGAAGATTTTGATATGGGCAACCTAAGGGACCCATATGATGAACTATAAAAGAAGTCCTCAGAACAAGGACCCTTGAGAGGGGGGTGGTGTTATGAACTGCCAAATTCCCCTAAGTTATTATTTATTTTTCTTTTCTTTTCTTTTTTATTTAATTAGGTAATTATGTCAGATCAGTAAACATGTACAAATAATTGGACTTGTATAAGTATCGAATACAATCTAACAAGGACTCTAACGAATTCTCTTTGTCTACTCTAATATAAAAGTGTGATCTAGGTTAGGGTTACACCACTCAAGCTTCAGATTGTTACAATACTAAAATCCCCACCTGTTCACAATGAGACAGCATCTAATGTCTCAATGTAACCTAACACCTCTATACTGCTTATCTTATCTTCAGCCATCCTATATAAAGCTGACATCTTAGCAGATCCTAACCTTTGGGACAGTCACTTTAGTCTGATTTTCCTCTTCAGCATGAACAAATTTTTACAAAGCGATGTTACGCCACTATAAAAGAGCAAAAGAGGATTGTTAGTTTAATTATGTCAAGAACAAAAAAATATTGAGGCAGCTCTCAATCGTGTATTAAAGAGTTAGTAGGGAAGAAAAAGGAAAAAGAGTATTAAAAAAATAATTAAACAAAGACAGCTTAGCTGTAATTCTAAAAATAGTGTAAAGATTGTAAAATTGATCTAGATCTGCCTGACAACCAATCCCTCTAAGATGTCCACCTTTATATACTATAACAAGCTCCCTAATAGATGTAGTCAGTAAACCACTCCTTATTATGATTTGCTCTAATACTTATTTTTTTCTTTATTATTTTAATTAATTAACGATGGTATAACTTAACAAATATGATGCAGAAACATCATGATCATAAAAGGGACAAGCATGGAAAAATTGAGTGATGATCTGAGCTTGGTTATATGCCTATCAGACAGCTGCCATGTATGAGAGAACATGTGGGCAGAAGCTATCTGACGTGGGAAATTACTCAGGACTTGACAGATAGTAGCTAATAGATACTATGATCTCTTTTAGAATAGCCTTAGCATAATTACTTGTAATTATATAAATAGCTAGGCAATTTATAGAGGAAACTCTGTTGAGTTCTCCTTGTCTTTTACCTCATACCCTCTAAGGGGGATCTGGGATTGTTCCATGGGTCCTGACACTTCTGGGCCTTACTACACTCAATCTATCTCTTATCTGTACTCCCACACCAAACCTTATGAGTGTGATACAGACTGAGTGAAGGGCTAGCCAGGCTTTCCAAGCCTGTTACTTATAATGATTGAGGATCTGATTGGGTAACCCTAACCTCACTCACACTCTAAGTCAGAGTTTAATAAAGAGAACTCGTTAGAGTCCTCACTAGATTTCATATACTACTTATATACATTTGACTATTTGTCCTTATTTACTGATCCAACTATATTACATAATTAAATGAAATAAAATGAAAATGAAAATAAATATTAACTTAGAGAAAAATAGCGGTTCATGACATGAAGTAGAACCACATAGATAGATTTAGGAGGGTGATACATAATTAGGCAGCAGCACTGTCATTGCCCATATGGGAATACTTTGGAGAAAAGCAGTAAGGGAGACTAGGGAAGATTGCATTTTCCTTCTTTTAGTCTAATTGAGTCTTCTTTGTTTGTAAAGTTTAATATATTACTCAGAATAGAGGATGATAGGAGAAAAAAGAGCCTTCTTAGCTCTTGCCTTTATCTCAGAAGCTCTAGAGATTGTTGTATGCAATGTTCTATGAGTGTAAGAGTTGATCTTGGTAAGAGACTAGTTAGGACAACTTGTACTATAAGTTCCTACTCATTCTAGAGCCTAATAGTAAAGATAACTCAGATGATCTTCAGCAGAGTAGCAGGCTTGGAAAGCCTAGCTAGCCCTTCACTCAGCCTGTATCACACCCATAAGGTTTGGTGTGGGGATACAGATGAGGAATAGATTGAAAGTGATAAGGCCCAAAAGTGGTTTATTGACTACATCTGTTAGAGAGCTCGTTACAGTGTGTAAAGGTGGACACCTTAGAGGGATTGGTTGCTAGGCAAATCTAGATCAATCTTACAATCTTTATACTATTTTTAGAATTACAGTTAAGCTGTCTTCATTTAATCATTTCTTTAATACTTTTTTTTCTTTCTCTTTCTCACCAACTCTTTAGCATACGATTGAGGGCTGCCTCAATATTCTTTTGTTTTTGACATAGTTAAACTAACAATCCTCTTTTGCCCCCTTACAGTGGTGGATTATTTTATTTCTTTTTCTTTTTCTTTTCTTATGTAATATTGAATGTGCATAGGACATTAAGACTCAAAAGGGATGTGTGGAATAAAATTAGTTAGGCAAATACTTGTAAATACACATTTGTGTATAAGTAGCTGAACCAATTAGCGAGAGCTTTAACAAGTTCTTTTTGTCTACTCTGACTTAGAGTTGGGAGCTGCCTACCTAAGTTACTTGGATAACCATTCCTTATATACTGCATTGCTTATGCAGTGAAGCTGATATTGAAATATGGGAGTACATATTCATGCAATGCAAGCAATACAACTCTTCATTCTGTCCAAGAAATATATGTATCTTCAGCTTTGTAGAATTCATTGTTGGAAACCCAATATTGTTCTATTTTGACAATGGATGATGAAAGGCTTAGGTATCTGCAGAGGTACCATCATGTCACCTAAATGTTTTTGTAATTTCTTCTTTAGCTTTCCTTTTCTCTCTTTTAGTTTATTTAAGTAGATACAGTGTGTCTACCATAGCCTGCCTACATATTCCATGTAATAAATCAATGATTTAAAAAAATGAATTTTCCAATAAAAGTCTATTTTTAAATCAAACAGTCATCAGGCTGTTATTCTTAACCAATACATTTTTCAAGAATATCACAAAACATTAGAGCAGCATAGGTTATGGGCTATGATATTCATTTTGTAATATAATAAAAAGAAATACTCTAGAGTTTGAAGAGTGGAAAAAAGAACAAGTATGCTACTTAAGAAATAGAAGAAATTAGAGGTGTCCAGTCCAAAGGAGTGCTATTAACCTTTATAACAACAAAAAGAGATATGTAGAATCAAATGATTTTGTAGTACTGAAGAGGAAAAATAAAGCTATTGTGATCTGTTAATAGGACTACATCATTTATTTCCAATTAAAAGTCACTTAGTAATTACTGACTCAGCAGGATGTAATCTACATGACTCATAGCATCTTGTAGATATACAAAAGAGAGACATTCTAGAATGCTGACCCAAGTACTTATTTAAGGATATGAATTCACAATTTCCTCTATTGATCCACAAAATCTTGCTCTACTATTTCTACTTCTTTTTTTTTTGTTCAACAATTTATTACGCAGTGTACGTATACTATTTCTACTTCCTTCTTCCTTACTACCAATAACAAACCCCCCTGATATCCAAAAGGTCTATTTTATATCTCTAATCCTACCCAGGATGTCATACGCTTTGCTATCTAGACAGAATTTTTTAGATACATTGATACTACTCCAGTGTTCCTCAAGTATCTAATGGACAGACTCGTGCTGGAGTACAGATTAGGATATGGTATTGACCTAGGAATACCACTAGAGTTATGTTTTAGCACTACATATGTAATTAGCTCGTTGAAATCGCGGAAACATGATTAAGAGAAAACCCTTGATCGTTGGTAGGATAACCAGACCTACACAGTTTTAACTTTATGACTTCTGTGTAGATTTCGGATCGCTTCTCGTTACTCCACGGATCTTTCATTGCTCTGTTCATGGTCTTCAGAGGTAGAAATCAATGTTAGAATAATTATTCATCAAGATTCCTAAGCTCAGTTTCACCGGGGAAAACGTCCGTTGAGTTGAAACACAAAAAGTTATGTCGAACATCCATCGTGAGGTAAGATGATAATCATTGGCTGACTTATCAGATTGATAACTAAGCAATATCCAAGGATACCTTGTGATTTGAGAGACGACGTGTTCAACCAGGAGTGAAAATCAAGAGAACCACGGCTTATCAGTACGCAATGAACGGATGCACGTAATTATGCAGAGGTATAATGACGTCTATGGGGAGACATCTGGCACACAGCAGAGACCGCGGTGCCAGAGAGGCCAGCTGAATGGAGAATCCTCGACAGAGTCTGAGGACGCAGCGGACGAGTGGGAGATGCAACGCCTTTTCGAGGCATATGTCGGATAATTCAGGTCACGGGACTTGAGCACGTGTGCAGAAGGGAAGGTTGTTATATTGTTTTATTTCAGCAGCCATGGCCTTAAGTCTCAGCCAGTTGCTTGCACACGACGCTCCTCTGCTCTCGCCACCACTGTCTCCTATGCCAAACTTCCCTCTCGAAACAGAATATTCCTCTCCTCTCCAGGACTTTCCTCCCTCGCCCCTCCATCCCTCCCGCGCCCTCAAGGCCCGCATCTCCCTCCACGATACACAACCTGATGCCTGCGCCTCCACCCAACAGCTTTTCCAACTTGCGTCCCCTTCACCACCTGCCAAGAAGATCCATAAGCGCTCCGCAAGCCCTGCACCTGCACCAACCAAGAAGGTCCGTGCACAAGTCTCTTCTAAGGACTTCGTGCATCCAGACGTCACTGGTCTTAACAAGCGTGAAGCTCGTTTGGTCAAGAACCGTGCAGCTGCTTTTCTCTCCAGACAGCGCAAACGCGAAGAGTTTGAAAATATGGAGCAGTAGGTGTCTGTCTACTCTGTCCATGTTTGACGAACCTCATCTACACTTGTAGCCGCGTTTCTGAGCTCGAAACTGAGAATGCACGCCTTATTGCTCTCTCCCAGAGCTCCCAGGTGTCTAGTAACCCTAGCGCCCTCGCCTCCGAGGTTGAGCAGCTCAGGGCCGAACTCGCTGCTGTCCGTGACCGAGAGCGCGAGCTTAGTGCCCAGTTGGCAAGCCGCTCAGAACCCACAGTCAAGCTCGAGGCTTCTGACTCGAATGCTCTTCTATCTTCTCCTGCCCGTTCCCCAAACCTGCCCTTTCCGAACAAGACCGGCGCCAGCCTTGGTTTGATGGTATGTGCTAAATTTAGTTATCCTTCCTCGGTCCCTCAGAGACAACAAAGCAGGTCCTCCTGTGTGCCCTTCCTAGCCTCCTTTCAATGCCTATGCACAGCATTCCGAATACCAGTTTTACGATTCCAACACCCCTTTCACCACCTTCTTTTGATTTCAACTCCTACCTTCCCACAGACTATGATTGGCCCCGATCCACTCCCTCCTCCATCATGGATCTCGACCCTCATTACAATCTTTCTGACACTGCGTCTCTGACCCATCGGCTTGAACTTTCTTCTGATCTTGATCCAGATCACGCCTGCGCTTTCGGTAATCTGGACGTTTCCTTTGATGCATCTCCGGAAAATGGTAAAATTCGTGTCAAGATACACAATCCTTCTTCCTCCACCTCTTCTAGAGCAACCTCTCCCGGCACCACATCTTCCTGGGACTCAGATCCTCCCATCAAATACGATGGCATCTATGCTGCCCCATCCCCTTCCATGTCTTCTGCCTCTTCCTCATCCATAGCTACCTCTGCTTTATCCCCCATAAGTTCCTCAGACCCTTTTTTCGGCGTCGGTGGCTCTGTGAATGATCTTGATTTCGATCTTGGACCCTTTGGTCACAGCAGCCACTTGGGCAGCTTGTCACCCACTAGTGATAGTTTGATTTGTTCATCCCTACCGTCGGCTGTCGTCACGAGATCCACTATTCGCTCTTGTGAACAATTCACCAGTGCCATGGCTACCGCTGGCTTTGGCAGTTATGAGCATGCGAACCCCGATCTTCAGGCACAGGGACAGAAGAGGAGAGTGAGAATTACGCTGAAGAGTATGCCTCGGGCTGGCGGTGCCGAGGGTGGAGAGTGGGAAGTTCAGATTTGTTAGGGGCTCCGCTTTCCTCGCTTTCAATATCGTTATTCTCTTACTTGGGCCGTTTTTTATCCCCAACTTCTTTTTCGACGTGTATTACTTAAGTGTCCGCCCCCTTTTCCTATTTTTGTCCCTCTGTGATTTCTGGTTTTCGTGTCCTTGTCTCGTCAAAAATAGTGGTGACATCACTTGTATTCCCCTTATGCACACATGCCTTCATTTCCACAACACGTTGTCTACTTAACTAGTATGCCTTCACTTCGTTATTATGGTCGTCTCCTCTCTTTTCTTGTCTCTCTTCTACTGCATCGCATACCATATATACATGACATTACATTTATAACATAGATACATCCCTATACCATATACCCTATTCGCTATTCCTTTTTCTCATTGTTTTTCTTGAGTGCCCGTAGTCTTATGTTTATGATCGGACATTGCTTTTCTTAGAGTTCTTTGAATATGAGAAAGTGAATCTTATACCTTGTTGGTTAGATTGCAATACTATGTGAGAGAGAGAGAGAGGCAAAGATGATGCATGAATATGAGGGTCCTCGCTTGTAGGGTACTCTTCTCACTTTCTCGCCTAGAGTACATAAACCCCTAGTATTATTCACTTCATCAGCCGCCTACGTGACTTGCGACGACTGAGAGTAAACTCTGTTAGCTACAAATCGATTAACCTTACACCTTTGCGCAGGTGCCATTCCTTGATCAATTCCAAGACCCCGAAAGACAGAAAGCAGGTCTGACGATATTGTTGTGCATTTCCTCAATAAAAACATGACAAATATATATTTGTCAATCATTCTAAGCGATTGATACGCTATAGGTAGAGCTAAGATACGGATTGAACATGTTATCATGATATAAACTAGCAACCATCTCTTACCTGGAGAGAGTTGCAGTGCCTGAAGTGGCCTCACTGCCACCCTGGACAGTCGTCAAGTACTGAGAAGCACTCAATGTCTGGCTCGATGTCAAATACTATGAACAAGTTCAGATGATTGCAAATAAATGACAGATTCCAGGTACCTTGAGGAAAAGATTCAAATCACCACTGAAACTCTGAGTAGTGCCACTCGTCAGTAAGAAAGAGAAGACATTGTTAGCCCCATTACTTCCAGAGTAGAGATTCCTAGGATTACCAAGGTTCAGTATCAATAAATGAAGGAGCGAGTGCACTTACCAGGTGTGCCCCGCAATGCTGATGTTGCTTGCAACAGGTTTGGGTGTGCCATCTGAATTATATTGGAAAGAAATTGGTCCAGCATTGAAATTTGCAAGCCAGATCATGATTTCATTCTGGTTGCTTCCTCCAGCACTCGATGAAGTAAAGAGGTCATATGCTACATTGGCGACAATTGAACCGGAGGTTGTCTGTGACCAAGACCATACAGCCTAGGTTAGGTTGTCAGGTTTGATTCTATGAATGGACCAAGTTAAACAAATACATTGATACTCTGAATAGCCGAAAGTTGTCTGTTCAGATTTGCATTGAGGTTGATATTCGTGTAGCTCTTCACGCCGCTGCCGCCCTGCCAGGTCCAACTGTTTTTCCAAGCGAGGTTTGTACCGCTCAGAGAGACCACATTGGCACAGCTTTGACCACTCGATGCATTGTCCTTGCCCCATTGGTCAAGGTACATGGTATACTGACCGGCAGTGACAGTATCCCATTGGCCTACGGAACGTGATCAGATTAGATAGTTCATTAATAAGGTCAGGGACGTACCACAGTGTTGAGAAGTGTCAACTGACTGGCGTTTTGTGACGTCTTCTACAGGAGCAGAAAAAACAAATGGTACTAGGAGAAGGACAGCAGTCAATTTCTTGGAGAACATGGCTTCAATGTTCAATTCTGTAAGGATATTCTGTCGCAGTACATCGTCGTTTATAAAATACAGAGAATCGCCGAGATTTCATCCTTGATTTTTCCTGGCTCAATATTAACTGAACGTTGACTGTTGAAATCTTAATTATCCGACAGGTGAATTACCCCAGGGAGTCAGAATCACAGGGCCGTTGCTGATCGTTTTTGCTCATCCAACGGGCCGCTACTAGAACAAGGTCATCTGTATTCTTGCGTTCATCACATGCGTTTTAGTCATACGATACTTGAGTGCTTCTAGGTGATCTTCCGCGTGAACTAAAATAAAATGAGCATCTTGTCTTGACGGATAGACTCACCAACTTATATACTGATAGCCAAAGATCGACTCTTGATAGCCATTTGTCAAGAGATCATGCTGTGTTTGGTCGGGGCAGGTGACAGGTAGTACGTATTCAAGAGCAAAATACACTGACATTGTCTCCCAACTACTGTTCCGTATATATTCCTGCCTCGAAACCATACCAATGAGACTTGACCTTCTCCTTGGCATGACTTTGAATGTGTCGCAGCCATCAATGAGCCTTTGGGATTTCAGAGAGACATTTTTCGACACAAAACTTTACAAAAAAGTATTCTTCAACAAAATTGTGCTGCATTTCTCTTGAAGGCGATGAGAACTTTATATTGTTGTACTTGATAGAATAAACTGAGCCTGAGATCAATATCAAGAAAGTAAAGTAGTGAGCAGGCTAATCTCACGTTGTTGAGCTCACACTTTAGATGTCAAGTCGCCGCTTGGTCAAGTCACCTGATGACATCTCACCTGTCAAGCCTTTTGTGTACGCACAACAGTCTGCGATAGTCTACTGACCACGGAGGCTCACTGCCTCTGATAAATATACATACGAAAACACAGAACGAAAAATAAGTAAAATGGGCTAGGTGAGTATAATAGGATATAGCCAAGTGAGCAATTTCTCTAGCCAAATTGGCAGCGACTAGTGGGTGCACTAGCAGCTTGCGCAGCTACATCCGCACTGGCAAGTCAAAAAGGGAATATATTCATGCCTCTTTTCTTCTTTAGAGTACGGAAAATCACGATGGCCATGAGACGGACCATCCATTTTGGAATACTCTCAGGTAAATAGTTCACGGTGAATCGTGGATTCAAAAGTCACTCAGCATTTCTCGGTTTCGATGTCTGCCAGTTCATAATCTGTAGATCGAGTTTAGACATTGAAGAGTATATATCACTCATTATCTCAATACTCGCGTGGGTCGATGGCATAGTTGGTTATTGCATCTGTCTAACCCGAGTTAATTCCCGGATACACAGAAGGGCCTCAGTTTGAACCTGGGTCGACACACGTGGCGGATAAAAAATGTCAAGTCGCTTGAATTGGGACGTCAAATCACTTGATGATGTGGTGTCATCTCACTCCGCCACTATTCTTTTTTGATCAATAATCTGTAACGTAGTGTACGCACATAGTCTGCGGTAGTCTACTGGCCATGAAGGCTCACTGCGTTGGATAAATATAAAAATCATGTCATACGAAAGAGACAGACACAGAACGAAAAAGAAGTAAGACTGGGTGGAGTAGCAGGGCATAGCCAGGTGAGCATGGATTGGAGTTTCATATGTCAGGATTTGTGTTCAAGGAGAAGGGAAAGTGCGTTCCCGGCGTCTTTGACTGGTTCGGGGAGCTATGGGGGCTCTCTGGGTGCTGTGAAGGCAAATGCCATAAGGCTTATCCTTGCGTTTTCCAGGCTGACTCGGTCCATCTTTTGTTCCAGCACCCTGAGCTGCGTCCCGCAAAGCTTAAGCTTTAGCTTCAAGCATTTGCGCATATTTGTCATCAGTCCCAGAAAGTTGCCTCTGTCCCTACACAACGCCCCATCTTCAGAAAAGCACAACTAGAACACAGATTATGCTACACAGTATTCTATGAAAATCACTCAGCGACATATCTAGAAAACGATAGCAATTCATGGACTATCCACGTATTTATAATAGTTATAGGTTGTCATAATCCAATTACAGATCTCCTGCAGAGGAGCCTTGCCATCGATAGCCTTGACAGCTCA
>Ga0153959_1000605_pt1 | contig 12402 bp, 11 predicted proteins | sample TSFL043MetaG_FD_104685 | JGI IMG/M metagenome (GOLD analysis project Ga0153959, IMG submission 104685) | Attine ant fungus gardens microbial communities from Florida, USA - TSFL043 MetaG | ecosystem: Host-associated > Fungi > Mycelium > Unclassified | place: USA: Florida, Wekiwa Springs...
ACTCAGGACAGGGGGGTACCCGGCTCTAAGGTTCATGTTAGTGAAGCAGGTAAGGCTGCCGATAAGAAGCTAGACTCGCATCAAATGTAAGAGACGCGTCTCTCACATTTCCTTCACAAAATTCTGACATTGATTGCTAGCTATGAGTTCGGTGGCCCTTGGGGTGTTTTCGCCATTATGACTGGCTTTCCTATCTTGATGTATTACTTGTGGATTTGTTTGTGGTTTTATGACGGTGAACTCGTTCACCCCGTCTCCACGGACGACATCGTTCCATTCTTATGGAGAATGTGGGCACACGTAAGGAAGGTGAATGGTATTGTGTTCTCGTCCAACTTTGTTCATTCAATGCCATGAACAGGATGCCAGCCCGAATCTTTATGCCTGGAAGGTGTACTCCGGCAATTTCTTTTTTCAACTTTTTATTGCATGGGTTCTGCCTGGGTTTCAACAAGAGGGTCTTCCGGTCCCATCCCTCGGTTACAAAACCTTGATGTACAACTGCAATGCTCTTCAGTGTTGGTACACCACAATCGTTGTCTCTTTTGTCCTTCATTGGACCGGTATCTTCCATCTTACTGGAATTATCGACAACTATGGACACCTCATGACCGTTGCTATGATTTATGGGTTTGGCGTTTCTATCCTTACCTACCTTCATGCAGTTGCCACAAAGACTACGATCCGCATGTCTGACAATGTCATTTATGACCTATTTATGGGTGCTGCACTCAATCCTCGCCTTGGCCCTGTTGACTTGAAAATGTGGGCTGAGGTTCGTATCCCCTGGGTCATTGTTTTCTACCTCGCTATTTCCGGTGCTTGTAAGCAATATGATACCCTTGGATATGTTACCCCTGTGAGTAGTTTTCGTTTCTTTCCTGACAGTCGGATTTGATCAGTTATGATAGAACATGCTCTTCATGTGTCTTGCCACTGCTCTCTATATAAATGCTTGGTACGTCATGCGGATTTTGATCATAAGAAGCGGAAGTTGAATGTATCTTAGTGCCAAGGGCGAGGAATGCATACCTCAAACCTGGGATATGTATCATGAAAAATGGGGTTTCATGGTTATTTTTTGGAATTTTGCCGGAGTCCCATTCGTAAGTGTCATATACTCTTGTCGTAGCTATTGCTAACCATTTTTGCAGTCCTATGTCTACTCAGTGGTTTACATGGCTTCCCACGATCCATCGACTTATCGATTCTCTACCCTTGGTTACATTGTTATTTATACCACTTTGATAACCGCTTACTATATGTGGGGAGAGCTCCTAAATGTAATAAATCTCGACTCACAATCTGACTTACGATCTCTTGTGTAGTTGGGATTCAGCCATGGCGCAAAAGAGTCACTTCAAGATGCAGACTCAAGGTATAACTACCTTCCGCAAGACTTTCCCTCAGGTCCCTTGGAACACTGTCAAAAGCCCGAGCTACATCCAGACTGCTCATGGGTATGCTTGTCTTATATCACAATGCTTAGATGCTAACCAGCCTCGCAGAAATCGTTTGCTCACAAGTGGTTGGTGGGCTTACTCTCGCAAGCCGAATTATGTTGCCGACTGGACTATGAGTTTTACCTGGGGTGCGATCATTGGATCTGCATCCGTAATTCCGTACTTCTACTCCGTGTTTTTCATCACTGTGCTGATACATCGGTGTGGACGTGACTTTGAGAGGTGAATAAATTGGATGATCATCGAGGACTTTGATTGACTTGTTGCTAGGTGTGCGAGCAAGTACGGGGAAGATTGGGAGCGATATTGTGACGTTGTGAAATACAAGTTCATTCCTGGCATCTATTGATACCTCAGAAAGTAGTTACAGTTAATATTAACCGAACAATGCCAAACAAGCGCCACTTACATGTTGATTATGATTATGATTATGATTAGCGGAGCACTTGAGCCTACCCAGCACTGTTCATCACGCCCGTCCACGACGTCTACAGCGAGGAACCATCGCCGTTGCGTCCACCACGCTGAGGGCTTTGCTACCCTTGTTCTGAGTGACTGAGTGACTTGTCAGCGTGCTCTGGGCACCGACTCCGACGGTTCCTCCTCTTTTGTATTCTGAAACCTATTGCCCTTCTATTATGAACACTCTCAGTTTTTCTTCACCATTCGGCTCCAGACTCAGTTCCCCGAACTCGTTGGCTCAGTCTAGCCCCAGCTGTTATGTTACTGTACCCCCATCGCCAGCATCACCTTTCAACCAGCCCTCTCCTGCAACGTCTACAATTTCAATTAATCAAGAAGAAGATGGTAGGTAAACACATCCCAATCTCATTTGTAAGAGTTTAATAAGACGTACAGAGAATGCTACCATAACAATCAGGCAGGTTACTCGGCCAGGGGAACCGGAGTGCGTCTCTATCACATCAAGTTCTCGACTTTTGTCATCTTTCACCAGCAATTTGCAGTCATTATGTATCTCCATGGAGGAGCTTTCATACTCGATATCTGATATTCAAGCACGTATTTTCGGTGAGTGTATGCTCGCCGATCACCCTGCACACTCAACTATTTTCTAGAGATACAAGAGTTTCGTCACAAGTCTCAGTCTTCAAGCGATAACGTGAATACGACGAGTACAATTGACCAGTCACTCATGGCTATGGACGAAAAGCTCTCGTTCGTCGAGATAGGCATCAAGTCCATTACAGAAACTTTGGATCTACCTCTCAATTCCTCAGTCACTGTCCCATCCACTGCAGGTGGATTTGACGACAGAGCGGTCATTTCCCGAAAACATACCGCATTACTAACAGAATGGGAAACTGTGCAGAAGGAGATCCAGGTTCTGAGGGAGGAGCTGAAAGAGGATAAATGGTTGACCGTTTTTCGAACAGTAACAGATCAGGCTGACGGGATGATGTCGAGTTTGGAAAAAGCTGTCAATCGATGTCAAGATTTTATTTGGCAGGTTCACCGAAAGGGAATCGGTTCAACTGAAGACCCTCATGCCATGTCCCAAGCCTCGCTCGTTTCACTGGGGCGCACTGATAACAAGGGTACAACCTTTGAATTTTTTACTTTGCTCCTGGATTCGTATGAGGCGAAGAAAAAGTGAGTGTCTATACCATTTCGGGATAGAGTTCAACTCAGATAGTTGGATAAGGCACTATATGCCAGCTACTTCAAAGGTCCTCGCTATCATTGATAAGGGTGTTCGGGAGCGTGTCACCAAGAATGGTGAAACGTTACGCCGACATGCAGAATCAGCTCAGAGGTGGAGAAACCTACGCGAACGAATCTCTCGAACTGATGCAGAGATGGAAAATGTCAGAAGGATTTTCCTGAATGGAGATACATCTAGCGAGGCTGGCTCCAGTACCTCTGGTCAGCTTTCGTTGAAGAATGGACCCCTCATCACTCCGAATGGTGCTCCTCGTATATCAAGGGCATCAAGCGCGGCTAGTACCATATCTGAATCGATCTCGCCCTTCCGAGTGATAGCACGGAAGCTGACTGGCGTAACTCGTTCTGTTACACCGCTCTCTGTGACAAAAATGGCACGTATGCCATCTTCTGAACCTCCTCCGAACAGCAAGAAAATTCAACGGCAATCATTATTTGCTACGGCTCGAGGGAATAATGCCAGATATTCGCCCATACCACCTGAATATCCTGCACATAAGTACAGTCAGAGCCTGACACCGGAATCTTCTCCTCAAATGCTAGTCAGGCCCGAAACTAGTAAGGGTAAAGGTTCTATCAAACCTCAGTGGAACAGTTCAACGAAGGTAGAACCTGATAATAGATCACATGTCAATAAATCTACACCTCCTATAAGGGCACCCTCAGCTCTCGGCCAGTATGCAGATAGGACCTTGCAAGGACCAGCATACCGAAGAAGTGCCTCAAGAGCTTCTGTCTCGTCTTCCCGACCGTGGTCACCAATCTCCTCATCATTATCCACGGCACAATCAAATTTCCCTCAGCCACTCGTAACTCCTCTTCCTTTGTTTAACCCTCCCTCTCGTGCTCAGACACCCACACGAAATCTTTCTCCCCCTGCTGCAACAACCCCACGCCCGCGTCCTAGGACTCCGAGCAGTATACCTGCTCCCAAAGGCTCCCGCTCTGTGTCAACAAGTGCTGTTGAAGGGCTGCCAATTGAGCATAATATATCTTTGAGGGCATTCTCCCCTACGTTGTCTATTTCTGGAATGGACGACTCGCCTGTACATCTTCTGCGGCCACCTAGCCGATCAAAGATTCCAATTCCCAGTCTACATTTTTCGACCCCATCGAGGTCCTCGACGACAATGTCAAATTATGTCAGCCCAGGAAGCCCAACGGGACACTTGTCGTTTGGAAACTTGGCCATCAGACCACAAACGCCAGAAATCGGAGCAAGAAGTGCGAGACCATTTCATGCACCTGTTTTTGGTACACCGTCTGGACGAAGGTCATCATCTAAGCAACCTATCTCAAGAACTTCTCCGTCCAATTTCAGAGAGGGATCAACTGATCAGATTTCTAGAGCCAGTTCCCGAGTGGCCGCCCCTATGATAGCGTTGGAGACATTGATTGAGACTCAGGGACAGAGCAAGGTTCCTGTGAATGAATATATACCGGTCGACCCGAAAGATCTTTTAGATGTTGAAGTCGCAAATGTTCTGAACTCGTTGGGTCACAGATTCAAGGTTGAGAGATCTCAAGCGCCGGTGAGAAAAGCGAATTCAGGGGAGGGAGTACAGGCGAAATATAATTTTTCAACCCCATCGGGGACGAAGATCGTTAATTTGAAACTGATGACCGTCAATAGAAGGGGTGCACCGAGGAGTGTGAAGGTCGTTTGTCGTGTTGGTGGAGGTGAGCATTCTATGATGTAGCCTTTTCTTGCTTCTTCTGTGTATGAAAGGACAACTACCTTGTTTAAACGTTGGTGTCTGCGAGATCAGACGAGTTGCTAATAAATCATTCTTTCCATTAGGTTGGCAAGATCTGAGTGATTACGTCTTGAACCGTCAGTTTTAGAAGGGGTCGTTTGATTGTCGTAGTGGAATTGGAACCCTCATATATCGCAGTATCAATATTTGTCTTGCACGTCGTAGTAACATGTCTCACCGAGCATTGTTGTTGTCGAACTGTCTTATCTTCCCTTCGTAGTCGTATCATATCGTTAGTTGTAGGAGTTTGATTGTGTTGCATAGTAAGGGATTAACTAGTGCAGCACAATTTGAGGACAGCCTAGCAGAAGAATTGGGAGGTCTAGGTCAACAGATAAGGAAGGTATAGTAAATTCTGTCATAGTCTCTGGTAGTTGGAAGAAGGTCTTGGGAAGGTCTTGGGTTATGAAAGAGCTTCAAAACCAATTGAGATAATTATTTGAATTAAGTATCTCTGAATGTATATGGGCAACGGTAACGAAAGACTATCTCTTGACAAAATAATCGTCAATATACCCTCCCGTAATGCAGGTACTCCTTCTAAATAGATCTATTCGTCGAACCTTCAGAGTTAAGAGGACATACTCCCGCGCCTCAGTATCTGACACATCATCCTTAGTTATAACGACATGTGACATTGTGCACTACCATACCCCACATCAAAACCTTAAGTCTTCAGTTGTTACCTTTTCATTAAATAATCATAACCATGATGTGATGATTTGAAATGCATTGGGACTTTGATTTGCCAATGTATTTTTCACTAAAACGTTTATTTAAATCTTCTTCGAGCTTTCTTCAAAAATCCAGTCATAAAATGCTGGCTTGAGCTGAGACTATGTTAAAACAGATCTCCAAAACGTCCTTGAAACACCAGTGTCTTGATATTGTTTCAGATCGTGTACTTAAATCAGATGTGAATTGACATTCCTTGTGAAACCAAGATTTGTCCGCAGCACTAATTTTCCGATTCTAGAAGTCAATCTAATTTAGTCATCAATGATCACGGTAGTATGTATTTACATCAATGTTAGGTTAGAGGCAGGAGGAAGCGAAGAATCAGTAGTGTCCCATAGTGAGATACTTAAAGGGCATCTACGCTAAGTGTTCATCTCGTTGAAACCGAAATTCTCATATGAAGATCACTGAAATTTACAACAATGATGGCCCATCAACTAAACTTCAGCCGATATATTTAGAACTGGCTAAAACTCAAGAACATCTTGTATAAAATCCTAGGTCTTCTACAGGTATCGGGGGAATCCATCCTCAGGATGATTTTAAACTGGTTTACACGTTTATCGTTCCTGGTAGTCGGGATTCACACTGTTTTATCCCGTACTGCCTCGCTGACAAGAAGGGATGCAAGAAGGGATGATCAAACCTCGGATATTTTGCCCCGTGCTACGTCTCCTAATCCTATTTTCTTGGCTTATACCAATGCATATGATGGGACGACTGGGCCACCTGAAGTGTCACAGATCAAAGTGAGAGGGCATTGCGCAGGGAGGTAGTAGCTGACATTTGTGAATATTAGGGTTATAGCGTTATGTGAGGACATTTACCAGCACCTGATCGATGCCAACTGGATTCTTCTTATTCAGTGCACTAGCATTCTTGTTATTGGATGGTGCATGGGACAAAGTGAGGACCTACGATTCCCTGAAGTAGAGTCCTTAGCAGCTCATCATATGTCGTTCTCAGGCTGAAGAATGGACTCAGCTTTCAGCTAGTCAGCGCTCTTTTGTTCTTAAACAATATCATATCAACAACATCAAATTGATTGTCTCCCTCTTTGGATCTACTGATACCCCCACTACATCTGGTGCCGATCCAGTACTCACTGCTAATAGTATGGCGGCTTGGGTGAAAAAATATGATCTAGACGGTGTTGACGTGGATTATGAAGACTTTGCTGCCTTTGAAAATGGAAATGCCGAGGTATCATTGAAGTATTTTTGAACTCGGTGCCACTACTAACAGAAAAATTCCATCTAGAATTGGCTCAAAATTTTCACCCAACAGCTTAGGTCACAGTTGCCCCACGGTACTTACATCTTGACACATGCTCGTATGTATTTTGTAGTCCTCAAAGAAGACTTTGGCTCTGATAATTTGAAATTTGTATAGCTGTTGCACCATGGTAAGCCAGGATGCTAATAGTCTATGCCGTTGGCTAGAAAAATATTTCAGGTTTGGTCCAAATTACAAAGGAGGAGGTTACCTTCAGGTTCACCAAATGGTCGGCTCTCTGATTGATTGGTACAACGTCCAATTCTACAACCGTCAGTCTCCAACCGTTCCTCTTTTCTGATACCTGACATGTCAAGCAGAGGGTCCAAATGAATATACTACCTGTAAAAACTTGCTCACGACATCTTCAAATAATGCACCTCAGTCTGCCCTTTTCCAGATTGCTGCAAATGGCGTGCCATTGAGCAAACTTGTCATCGGAAAGCCTGCGATTCCTTCAGATGCAGATAGCGGAGTTATGTCGACATCTCTCCTAGCTGACTGCTTAAGGCAAGCGAAACAAAGAGGCTGGAGTGAGTGTTCGAGCTTACGTACGACATACTCGTCTGGCTGACCCACTTCCTCTCTAGGCAGCGGACTCATGGTCTGGCAGGTACGAATGTCATCAACTTTTCCAAGTCTTGAAGCCTGACACTCAATTTACAGTTAAAACATGCCCCTTCATCGTGGATTACTAGTGTTCGTAGCGAATCGTGGCCTGTATAATTATAACATTTTGTATTTTATGCAATAACATTTTTCTGAAAATTGACATGAGCTAAGTTTAATGCAAAGAAGCTATAGATCAATCTCGTCGTATTTATTCTGAAAGTTATATACAAGATACCTCTGTATAATTTGTCTAATTATCTACCTAAAACACTATTTCAACTGAAGAGAAGTAAATTACTCAGACGCCACCATTTAAGGTAGACGACAGAGGGGAGAGACAATTCCAAGAAAATGTATGGAGCGGATTATATCGATCCGCTGATACGGTGGTCCATTTCAACATTGACGACACACATATGACCTCTTGACGCCTAGATGCACATTTCTCAGAAGGTTGTCAAGAAATCAAGTGGTGGATAATGCTGTGGAGATCCTGACGATGTCCAAATTTTGCGGACTGGTGTTCTCGGAATCAGGCTCACACAATACCTAGCTCATTATTTGTGGTTGGTATTGATTTTCTGCCGAGCTACAGAGGGAAGATTTGGAGAAATGATGTTGGGATTTTCAATGTCAACGAAACATCTATGGGGAGGTGGTAGTGAAAAAGAAAAGGTGCAGGTAAATGCTGAACATCAACGGAGCACCCAATAGCCAGGAAGTATGGGATTAAGACATTGGAGATCGAGATAATGAAAACGATATCCTCCAAATATTGTATGTCTGCAGTCAGAACAATTATCTCCTTCGGGTTGGGTCTTGAAGTGCCTGACTTGGCACAGGCACTAGCCTTGTCTAAGAAGTCTAAGAAGGTTCTTTCTCATCTCGTATGCCGAGTAAGCCAGCAAAGGCCTCCTCAGGGATGTGACGGTGATCTTGGTAGTGAATGGTAGTGGGTGAGGTTTTACCATGCGGACATGAGTTATCTTCTGATGGGACGATATTGGAATTTAAGTCGTCCGCATGCTGCGCGGCGCTTCAAAGCATCTCTCCGTCCTCAGGTGTGCTTCAGGTGTCCTACCGACTGGAGGCTATGACTTGGCGATTTCACGTGTTTGAACAGCTGATTTTTTTTGAATTCGGCATCTACCACTGTAAGTTATCTAGCGCTAAGACGCGGTCCGAACTGTAAGAAGACAGGATACACAATGCTATGACCATCAATGATGGTAGATGTGTATGCGAAGTTCTCACGAAGTTTTCTAGTGAAGGTGGTGATCAAGAGGCACACATGGTACCCCGAATGTCTGTGAAAATTTTGTGGCTTCAAAGCCATCAGTCGTAGGGCGACGAGGTGAGTCAACTTGCCGAAGAAGTTCGAGTATGAGAGCTTTCATCTCTCTGGGGTGTCTTCCTTACAAAAGTGTGGGGAAAGCTGGAGTGCCTGAGCTGGCATGGTACCCTCCACACACCATATCCACCTTTCTTCATACACCGGCCGCAGGTATGTAGCTGATATTGGACCGACTCTGTTCACTGTGTCTTAGAGGTGCGAGAAAGAAGACAGTGCTCAGCCTGCCTTACGTGTCCAATCTATGGTCGTGGATATTGCCGTCCCACGCGAACAGTGCAAACTAGATAACGCTATCTTAACAAAAGTAATTATGTTTTCCCGACTTAGCGCCGTGCGCATACAACAATGATCGACATGTTGGCTCTGGATACCATATTCACGTTATTTTTAGTCACAACAAACGAAGTGACTAAAGACCTTCACCTTGTTCCCAAAGAACCTGCAGCATGTACCTTTCACTTTTGAATGTCTGCTGACCTTTTGTACACTGGTCAGATCTGTAATCCGATTCATGTTCTCGAAACAGAAATCCAAATCTATGGGATGGCCGAGTGCGCTCAGATGAGGATTCCATCTCTCATTTCACTCACTTCGCTCATGACTGAGTATTCATGCATTATTAAGTGCCAGGTGCATTCTCCTTAATCTGTTATTGAGAAGGCCCGGACCTTGGACAATGATTCTCAATCTCCCCCAAAAGATATAATTAAAATCTTTCCCTGCGGGCAGCTCTTATAAGAGCGTGTTACTGTTATGGAATCCTTGGCACAGAATATGGGTCTTGACTTTGACAAGGGAACCATGTGCAGTTCATTATCCTTCTGAAAGGGTCGGCAGGTGGTTGACGATGCAAAAGGGTCCTTCTCTTCACATGTCTTGACAAATGAATACTTAACCAGGCAAAGGGAAATGAGAGAGTGGCCCATCAAGTTTCGTAGATCTTACGTCTGGTGCACTCGAGGGAAAAACATGTACAGACTCAAACATATCTGTGCTATCGTCTCAGGAATTTCTGGTCTCCTTGCGGTGACCGCTATACCTTTTAACCTCACTGACACTGCGAGGAGCTTCTTAACAACCCGAGTCAAAGATGCAATTCCCTCTGCACCTCGATTCGTGATCTACAGCGACAAATTCGTCTCGGGTGAAACTGGACCCCCTCCAGTAGATATGGTGAAGGTAGGAGTCCTGTACTCGGCACGTAATGATTTCTCCTCACCTGGATGTTTTCAGGGTTATAACGTCTTGTCAGTTGGATCTGGCACGTAGGATCATATCTAACGCACCCACAGTGCCCTCTCTTTTCTCTTGACAGAGGGACCATTTGATAAAGTGAATTTTTAGTCTCATCTGACGATAGAGATTTATTCTTGGATTGTGGAATTCCAATTTTAGGCCGAGGAATGGACTTGGCTCACCGACGCACAGCGTTCTAGCATCAAAGAACAATATGCTTCGGCTGGAATCTCACTTATCGTCTCCCTTTTTGGTTCAACCGACGCTCCGACTTCCTCTGGTGCCGATCCGATTGCAACTGCGAATAACATGGCCACTTTCGTGAAACAATATGACTTGGATGGTGTCGATGTTGATTATGAGGTGCTTAAATTTATCTTGCTAATTGAATGATAAATATGTTGTCAAAGGATTTCAATGCTATCAATGCAGGCGACGGAAAGGCCGAGGTGACTGCCTTGCGCTTCTTGAAAGACAGTTTAACTTGACCCTCCTGTGAAGCAATGGGTTATTTCTTTCACGAAGCAGCTTCGCAGCCAGCTCCCACAGAACAGCTTCATCCTCACCCATGCTCGTTGGTCATCTAATATTACAATGTGATTCGACAACTGATCGTTCAAACAGCCGTCGCACCATGGTATGACAAGGATTATTTAGAGATGGAGACAGAGTCATTGAATAGGGCCCAGGTTTTCTCCCAACAAGTTCGGCGGAGGCGCCTATCTCACAGTCCACCAAGAAGTCGGGAATCTGATTGACTGGTATAATGTTCAGGTGAGCTTTGAATTCCCTCTCCCACTCATGGAAGGATTGACACTTGAACCTAGTTCTACAACCGTCAGTCGATCCCTTCCATTTGACTCTTATGAAATCATCATTTTTGCAGAGGGTACCACAGAATATACTGACTGTAACAGTCTTCTATTTACATCCTCTGATGTATGGCCGCAATCTGCCTTGTTCCAGATTGCTGCCAGTGGCATTCCTCTGTCCAAACTCGTCATTGGAAAGCCAGCCACTGGTAGTGACGCTGCTAATGGATTTGTACCAACTTCCACTTTGGCTCAATGTGTTCAACAGGCCAAGAACCAAGATTGGAGTGAGTATGATCAGTTTGCCATCTCGCTGAACCCCGGCTCATATTATGCAGGTGCTGGTGTAATGGTCTGGGAATTCCCCGATGCTGCCGCCGTTTGGATTCAAGAAGTCCGCTCTCTTGCCTTCCCGGAGTGATTCCCAGAGTGATGATTGTGATGTAAGCCAGCATCTAGTAGACTCTGGTCAAGTAGATAAATCTATTTGATGCGCTATTTATCAAATTCAAGACCCACAAAATCCAAAAGAATACAAGGCCATGAGACCTGACTTAAGGGGGAAGACGTCTGGATTTAAAGGGCTCCTAGTATTGAATTGGACTGACACACCGAGTATCGCATACACACCGAGTACCGCATCCATGATCCACTAGTCTGCCCTCATATCTGTGAGGGTACTCATTCTGCCTAACGACTACATATTTTATACTAAATGTAGATACACCTCAGTCGTTCATGCTATGGTGACACCTGAGATCCTGATTGTCCTTTACCTAGAATGAGGACAAAAATGTAAAAGTGAAAGCAGGTCCATACAAGAGGATGAGAGACTAAAATTGAGACTAAAATGAGCCATCATGTATGTGGTGCACTACTGTAGGGAGATTTTGCAGGCAACTCAGACAATACAGCGACATTGTTACCATAAATTTTTTTTGATCAAAACAAGGTACATTCCATTGCGAGATGTTGATGGAGTATTTCCTGGTGAATTCTTTTCATCATCTAGTCTACCTACTCATTTACACTGCAGTTATCCGAGTGCACCTCGTTGCTCTATCAAAATTCTCCGCTTATCATTCTTGTATTTCTCTATTCCCTTAGGGATGTATGTGAGGCCCCAATGCTCCTTCACCGGGTAGATACTGGTACATCATTCTTTATATAAAGTACCTACCTGTAAACCTAAAAGCCAGTCGTTCTACTTGGCCTTTAGGGGCGCATGATTGTAAACTGATTGTTGAATATCAGCCGTTCTACTTGGCGTTTAGTCCAAGATCTCCCAGCCCTTCGAAAACGTCTTTGTGCACCCTGCTGTTAGAAGTCACCTACGGAGAATAGGTTGTTCTTGTTGGAGGTGTCAAGCCTCAAGGAGCTGATCCGGGGTCGACTAACCCCATTGACACTCCCAAGCCTAGAGCTTCAAGCCTGGAACCTACTACCTCAGTTGAGTTTCTTGGCAAAAACAG
>Ga0153959_1000611_pt1 | contig 12338 bp, 10 predicted proteins | sample TSFL043MetaG_FD_104685 | JGI IMG/M metagenome (GOLD analysis project Ga0153959, IMG submission 104685) | Attine ant fungus gardens microbial communities from Florida, USA - TSFL043 MetaG | ecosystem: Host-associated > Fungi > Mycelium > Unclassified | place: USA: Florida, Wekiwa Springs...
ACAACGTCTTTCTCCTTCCAAACACCACGCCACCACCGTCCTGCTACTCCTACCATTCCTACATGCACCGCCCATTCATCATGTGTCGTGTTCGACATGACGACAAACTGGTGTATACCTTGATAAATCAGCTGAATCATTTCATCCAGTGGACCAAAGAGGTCTATTATTGTCATTGTGAACGTTCTTGGTCTTTTGGACCTGTATGTGAGTTTGATGCAGTATTTTTCTCCACTCAAGAACCTGGGTTTAGTGTTATTTGAAACTATTTTTTGATAAGTTGGCTCCAGTATTAAATTGTTTCTAGGTATACTAGTGAGCCTGAACGATGGGTTTCGATAATAGAATAGAGTGAGAGGGAAATTGGGAAGTTGGTGATGCTGAGATGATGTTTTTGAGCACTCTAGAGGAAAAAACTAAACTATACTGGAAGTCGGACGGAGGAAGGCTCAGCGGCCAAATTGATCTGTGTGATAACAGTTGCCGAAAAGTGCGTTTCAAAGGAAGAAATAGCGTTTGCGTGTTGGGGAAATGAAACAATTCTCAGTCGGCAAAGGATTGGTCGTCAATGATCCTTCTTTGTCACACGCGCAACTACATTTCTGATCCGACAGGAATGGTAGGCAACAAAGTCTCAAGTCCAATATAGCTAGCAAATCCCACGTTCGCTTATATCAAACCGAAGAATTGGCCACGTGGTCTTGTCTTTTTTTTTGGATCTAGTACTAGGCTAAATGTCAGGGACGTGTCTACGGGAGAAGGTGTGGATGAAGTCTACCATCAGATGTGGTCTTGCCTCAGGTCGTCAAGTTATTGCTTGGACGAGGTTCCAGAACAGAAACATCAAGAACATCTGTTTCATTCAGAAAATATCGTCTCCTTCATTGGCTAATTGGAGAATTGTTATACCAAGTACTCAATTGAACCACCTGTAATTTTGGGTGCACTCCTCTTCAATACAATGTCCAGGAACTGTGTCTTTTTTAACTTCAATTTATTACACGATGTTCGATCGCAGTTCGTGGTAGCAGGAACTGTGTCAGACGATCCTTTGATCTCCTGTCACAGCACTTTTTGATTAAATGACTTCTATGTACTATTCCTTCACTGTTATTTATGCCGCATTGAGGGTCTTACCGCCATTTCGTCCCTTTCATTGCATGATTCTGACCATCCCTCACATCGTGTATAACTAGACTTCTATTAGATTAGACATAAATTTCTTTATCCAGCTTGGATCTCCGGAAGAGAATGGAGAAACTCTCTTATCAAAACTTTACAGCGTCACGTTCTGCCTAAGTAAAGACTGTGAATATAATAAGAATAGAGTCTTCTACGCACATCATTGCATTGTCCTCTAGGTGGAATACTCCACCCCTATATTAAATATGTGAGTAACTAGTGTACTTAACGCCACTACGCTATGCTGGACACCCACTTTAACATTTGCATCCGGTGTAATCACCTAATGGCGGTAACGGGGTTTTCAGAATGATCGAGAGACAATGCATGACGGACGATGTGACCCTTTCAAGTAGCCCAAAATGCCCTCGGAGGTAGTTTCAAAAGAGACTCGGTGCATCGACTGTCTACAGAGACTGGGCTCAAAACTTCGAAGCCTTGCAGCATCATCGATTCCACACAACCAGTAATCTGGGACGACTAGCTACAACTTCTTGCATTACTATTATGGCTAACTGGCAAAGGAGAACAACGAAACAGAAGTGTACAGAAAGATATTAATGTGAATCTGACTCAGTCGTTGTGACAGCAAGTACCGAGATATTATGACATAGCACATTGGAATCAATGAGGAAAGGTAGAGTACGTATGAATGGCAGTGATGCAAAATGGAGCCAAATGAACAATCAAGAATTGACGTAAAGTGCAGATAACGGCATTATGGTATGGAGTTCGGATTATCGAATCCGGGGCATCCAATTACGGGAGCGGTGGCAATAACGTGAAGGGGTACGCTCGATCAGTGACAAAGAGGTCAGAGAATTTGATTAATGCCATTGCCACTTCGCGTTGAGATACCAACAAATAGATCCAACATGTGAAATAGTGCCCAGGTGATTGGCGCATTCGTCGGGTTTTAGGAGGTCTTTGATGTCGAGATAGCCATCAGCGGTCAACACGCTAGTCTGCACCAAGAACGTCTAGACTAGACGGCTTTCATGAAGGTACTGCCTAATGACCATATCCTTCACTGTAAAGTCGTTAGCAAAGTGGATCCAGATCCTAGCGACCGAATACAAAGCTAGGCCGATGGGAAAGGGGACAAAGTACGCACCATTGCCTAGGATGTGCTGTGTTGACTTAGGATCCTATATGAGTCAAAAAATTGAATCGTTATCAAGGAGCTAAGCGAGTAGTGCTCATCAATCACTCACTGTAACTTTCGTCATGTGGAAATAGAAGAGCCGCGGTGAAGGTGAGTGCTGCTTATGCAAAAAAGCTATTATGATGACCAACAACGTTGTGAGGACCTATTGTATTTGCGATCCTCAAGAAACTCACCAAACTTCTTCTTAAGATCTACAAAAGCCTCTGTAAGTCCCATTGCGAATGCAAAAAATATTTCCAGTACTTACATAGGGACACATTCTCATAATCGTTGGGCCGATTGCCGTATGATATTACATAATGCCCAAACTGGATTCCTGCCTGGAGTTTCGCTAGACAGGAAGTTGTTGAGGAATCAAATATTTGAATTAGACAAGATCTTACCATGCAGGATGTCAATTTTGTTAAGGAAGAGGACTGTCTCTGTGTGTTTGAGTAATGGGTTTGACACAATTGATTTCCAGAGCAAGATCGAGTCTTCCTGTTGTTTCAACAAATGCTGAGCGGGTACAACTTGGATTATTGAACACAAGACATACCAAACGATTGACACTTGGGTCTTCTTCAAGCACCTAAGTACAATGAGCATTGACATTAAGGATAGTAAAAATGAACACGAACTTGATCAAAGCATGATATCGGAGCGAGGAAGATAATTGCATCCATAGTATCAAAGTATGGTGCCCATGCAGCTGGTAATAGTGTCACTCAACTATCAAATACTGACAAAATTTTCTTACTTACCACGCTGCCAGGAAAAAGATGGAAGCGTCAATTGGTAGATGGGGAAGCAACAAGGATATTCAGACTTACTAAAGAGCGTGCGCCTCCCACGTCATAGATGCGCCAATCATGACTCAACATGTTGCCTGAAGCCCAGTGAAGGGCGTTGATGTGTGACAGTGGTACGTAATGACATACCAGTTTTGAGAGTGAAGCGATGCTCAGAAACACCGATGGTTTTGATGCGTGCCCGTAAAATGTCCTCTACATCATACAATTAATTATTATGAAACAGCCCAGAGAACAAGCTAGTAAACTCACCATCTGTTGGCACATATCGGAGTGATGTGACTCGTTCAAGAGAATCGAGGAAGCTGGGGGGCGATCAAATTTCAAGTGTATTGTACAGAAGAGATTACTCACAAACCGGCCATATCTTCTAGTCGCTGCTTTCGCGCTGATAAAAGTGCCTTGATCGTAGGATCGTTCCAAAGTTGACTCATGTCTTCGGCACATGCATGAAGGATAGCACCAGGATCATTGGGGTCTTCGAAGTCAATATCCGCACCGCTGTCGAAGCTAGATCTTGGATTGGATAGGAGACGACTGAATGCAAACTTCCATTGTGAGGTAGAGTTAACTGTAATCTCTTTTCCATTTGCAGCTGTGCTGGAATAAGAGAGGTCTGGAAAAGGTGATAGACGAGTAGCTTCGATCTCGGAGGATCCCGCAGAAGATAGGCGACGCAGAAGACACTCTTCAACTTGCTGCAGCGGCAGAAGACGCATCTTCAGCCGAAGATGTTCAGGGGTAAGGGGTGGGATGTCAGCAGGGGATATAGGCGAATTCGAACGAGAATTTTGGGGAGACTGGGCTTCAGTCATAGTTTCGAGTATGAGTCGGATAGATCGGGCGACATTGAGCTGCACGACAGCTCTCCATGAGGCCTTCTCAGCGCGAAATTCCTAGAAAAGAGCATAAGATCCATGAATTTTTGCAGTTGCGAGGAGCTGACCTTGGGTGAATGGATCAGCTGGAAATCTTGAAAGAATGAGCAAATAAGGACGTCGCCTTCCAAAATGACAACTCACTCTTTAATGTGGTAGATTTCCCTGAGAAAGTGGTTCATTTTTGGGGATGAAAGAGAAAAGATCAGCTTACCAGATTCACTCTGGCCTGCGCGGTAGGCCGTGAGCTGAGCTGCAGAGGGAGTTTGAACATACACACCCAGTAGAAGAATCCTGATGCACTTGGGGGTTTTCTTCTCTGCTTGTCTTTGCCTTTCAAGCTCCTCATCGATGGCGTCCGACCTGCGCTGAGCCTCAGCCTCTTGTGCTAGACGGATCTGGCGAGCCTTGGAGTCTTCGTCGGTTGGGGGCGCGATGGCCTTGGTAAGAGGGTCCTCGTCAGCATCGTAGACACCATAGGCACGTTTGAACTTGAGCATGAGAAAAGGGAGAGGCTAAGGAAAGACGGAGGGAAGCAAAGAGCTGATACTTAGATATTTAGATATCACGGTAAGATGACGTTCCCGATCCAGAGCTGTCACGCATCACTCGTGCAAATCCCATTGTGAGGTATCGCTACATCTAGTTAGTAGCAAGTATATATTGATACAGGGCTTTTCAGTATTCTTCGCGATGTGTTCGTGTGCGCGTCTCGCCCAGGGTTGCATAGCTCGGTCATCAGTTCCTCTACTCAGCTCTACTGCCGCTGCATCTGAGATCTTCCCATGCTTTTTCGATGTGTTCAGATTCTTCCTTGTGATTACCTAACCTTTGCTACCATCACAACTGACAAAGAAGACAGTAGAGAAGACAGTTTCCGGCAGCCTGTGACCATGTGTTGACCATGTGTTCTGAATCACCATTGCCCGGCATCAGAAAAATTTAATGGCCAACGTCAATTCACCCCGGTGTCCTTGCCAACTTGTCTTCTTCCCGAGCCTCGACCGAAAGTTAGTGTTTGATACTCCCCTTTATTGGTGACATCCAGCGATGTCTTTGACGGCGCAACATCATCAATTCCACTGAATTATGAAGATTTATCTTTATCAAAAATCACCCCTGTTTTGCACTTTGTCATGAGATCAGTATGGGAGCAATTCAAGTCATGATTTAACACTCTGTCTCCAATATGGTGAGAGCTCTCCTAAAAGGCTCCTCTTACACGTGAATACAATATAAGCAACTGATGAGCAAGTGTCTCGTGGCAGACGTAAAATCACATCTCCATGCCACTCACCAACAACAGCTTCCGTGGACGGTCGCGGCAGAAGCAACACCACTGTATTGACACCTCTACTTATCCAACCTGATGAATTCAAGGTTTCATAGTCACTGTCGCGCGAATAGCTGAAAAGCCTGGGCATCTGGTATTGTATGGTATTTACAAAAGAAAAATAAATTTACAGAATACAGGAAACACCTACATTTTTGAAGTTTCGACCTACCAGCAGTCATTTCTGGTTCTAGGAAGTGGCATTGATGGCTGTGACATCCTACTCTCTCCGAGGGTAGCACTGTGCACACATGTTATAAGGTCATTAGCAGACCATTTTTATCTGAAACATGTCTATTTCAATGTCTTATCTATTTGATCCAATTTTTCTTTATTAGATTCCCTTACATTGAGATAAGTCATTTAGGTACTAGTATTTAATCAACACTCAGACATTGCTATAGCATAGATGACTATTTATTCATCTAGTATTCAATTGACACTGTAGTACAGCATAAGTGGACTATGTAGATGTGTCATATTCTGGAAATTTCATAGTTATTTTCTTTTCTTTTTATTAATTATCATTATTATTCTCCTTTTCATAATAGATCTCCTAGTCTATTACATCTCCTGTAATTACATTATAGTCCATACTCCATGTACATCTTCTTTTCTGGATTTGTATATATACTGCATAGTTACAGTATAGTTCTCTAGTTTGTAAATTAATATTACTTATGTCTACTCTCTTCTTATATACCTTCTTTTTAACTTATACTCTAATGACCCTATTACTCTGAAGTTAGTGACCAACACAGCAATAGAAGATTGGAGCTGTAAGGAATGGTCACCCAAGTAACTTAGGTAGACAGCTTCCAACTCTAAGTCAGAGTAAACAAAGAAAACTTGTTAGAGTTTCTGTTGGATTTGAGTATATTATTTATATCTATTCTACTTGGTCTGTGCACTACTTTTCCATGGTGATCATGTAATATTAATATGACCTCTCTGATTATGTAACTCCATTCTAAAAATAGAAAGTGAAAAGAAAAAGAAAAAGAAAGAGTCCTTGTATTATAATTCATGATACTACTCTCTTCTCAAGGTTTTTTGTCCTGAGGAAATTTTTCTCCTTCATAGTTCATCCTCTATGTCCTTTATGTTTTCCATCTTGTTTTCTTCTTCTAAGTTCTTCATCCATAAGAATAAATTTTGACTAACTTTTGCAAATAGATTTCGTTTTTATTGTCTCCAATTTTCTTTTAACCTCCTCCAATATTCTTGTTTGTACTTCTTGTCTCCTCATCCATATAACATTTTGGCTGTATACCTTCCTGGTAATTCTCAACTAAAAGTCCTCCTATCTTCTTTAATTTCTTGTCTTCTTGTTTCTTTTTTTTTTTCTCTACTGTACTCTTTCTCAAATTCTTCTACTGCTTCCATTACATTCTTGAGATTTTCCTTGTTCTCCCAAGTGTCTTCTGCTACCATATATTCTTTCCATCATACCAAATATTTCTCTCTCTCTCTTACTTGTTGCTTATTCATGATTTTCTCTATCTACTATTCTTCTTTCCCTTTAATTACTATAGGTTGTGGTATTAATGGGAGGGTAGTAAAGGAAATTTAAGATTTAATTTGTAAAAGGGGAAATGGGATTTCAAATAAGAAAATAAACATGCTTTACTGTCATCATAATTTTTATTCCTTTTACCACCACCATCTCCTGGGGCAAAATAACCCTAGGGGTCATACTCTATCTAACACCTCTCACTAATATTGTCATAAAGTCACCCATCTATCTTTATTTCTCATTGCCCTTGAGGGCGGCACATTTGTGTATTCATTTATGCATTGTGTAGTGGACTCAAGCTAGGGTTAACTTAAGCACACACTCTTTATCAGAGTTGACAAAGAGAACTCATTAGAGTCCTTGCTAATTGGTCTAGCTACTTATACACAAATTGGTATTTACTAGTATTTGTCTACTTGAATTATTCCGCAGACTCCTTTTGAGTCATAGTGTCCTACGCACTTCAAATTATTACATAATAAAAGAAAATAAAAATGAAATAAAATAATCCACCACTGCGGATCCCCCAGCTCGCCTGTCATTTTATTATACATTGGGAACATGACGACAGCATGTTTCCTTTGCACCTGCTTTTTACTGAGGCTGGAAGAGGGCACCATCTAGAGGTTGAACTAATGGCCAGAGGAAATCTACCCTCGAAAAGAATCCTACAAACACTCTATCACTGAACGATACCCATATGGAAGAGCTCCCTATAGCTCGCCACAAATATATGTGTTCCTCTACAAAATCTGGGTATCACCTTTGGGAAGTATATTAGGGCATGGTAGGTACAAAGATGAACCACTTCAAGCTCTCTCTCAGAGTAGGATAATCCTGGGGAAGTCACTGGTACTCTTGAAAAGGGGTTTGACCAAAGCACTTGTCATGGTGTCCATTACCTGATCCCAATGGGATTGTTCCATGATGATCAAGTTCTATGACAGGGGCTAAAGGCTAGGGTAGGGCGATGGATATCGCAAATGGAAGGGGTGGGGAGGTCTTTAGATGGATAAACATTTTTGGAAGGCAAATACTTGGAGGTAAAAAGTCTATCATTTAGTGTAGTTTTCTCACTCTTTGTTACCTAGGCTACTAACTATATAGTTGGTACTTAAAAGGCATGTTTACAACACATGCCACAGGATCTGCCACCGTGTTCCCGATTGCCTCCTGCTCATTTGTATTTAGAGTAGTTGGCTTTATAATTGATGATTTAAAAAAAAAAAACATGCTTTACTGTCCTTACAAAAGTGGATACTACCAAGTCAGAGAATTAAAATCTCCAAGTCATTCCACAATTGTGTGCAATTGAGTAGGCACTGGGGAGGTAATCAAATATAAAAGGAAGGAGCTCATGAGATAATAAACACTTATTATTAGACACTAGATTGAAAGAAATGTTTTTAGTTTCCGCTCAAGAGCACTCTTACCAGTTGGATCTCAAAGGTGTGTGTTTCTCTCACACTGTAGCACTACTGTCCAAGATACTAGTCTAGTAGACTGGCCTGCCATTGATACAGCAGTCTTACCTAAATCTCATATTGCCCTCATGTAAACTTGCTCTCAACTGACCATATAGTTGGCAACTTACTCTGAAAACATGTAGTGAGCAGTTCAGCTCCTAGTCTAAGCAAATGCCCAAGTCCTCCTTTAGAGTGGGTATCCCTTGAGGGAAGTTTTATAAAAAAAAAAGAGAAAAAGAGCTCTTAGTCACTTAAGTCAAGTTTTAGCTTTAAAATAATAAAGGGCAAAGATGGGGGTTCTTCTTCTTGTGTCTCTCCATGCTACTAGAGTATTATATTTGTAATGAAATGACAGGTGTAGTGAACTCAAGCTAGGGTTAACTTAAGCACACACTCTTTATCAGAGTTGACAAAGAGAACTCGTTAGAGTCCTCGCTACTTGATTTAGCTACTTATATGTGAATCAGTATTTACTAGTATTTGTCTACTCAAATTATCCCGCAGACTCCTTTTGAGTCATAGTGTCCCACGCACTTCAAACTATTACATAATAAATGAAAATAAAAAAGAAATAAAATAATCTGCCACCGCGGATGCTCTAGCTTACCTGTCGTTTCATTACACCACCCCTCTCTCAAGCTTCCTCATCCCCGAGGATTTTACAACTCGCTATCTCAATCTCCAATGTTCCCCATCTCATCTTCTTCTTGTTGTTTTATCCATAAGAACGGATTATGGCTTATTTTAGCAAATGGATTCCTCTTCCATTGCCACCAATTTTCTTCTAACCTCTTCCAATACTCCTGCTCGTATTTCTTCTCCCCCCATCCATACAATAATTTTGCCATATATTTCCCAGGCAACCCCCTGCTAAACACCCTTTTATTTTCCTCTGTTTCTTGCCACCTTGCTTCTTCCTCTTCTTCCTTTCCATATTCCTTTTCAAACTCTTCTACAAGATCACTTGCATTTTTAAGATTTTCCCTACTTTCCCAAGTGTCTTCCTCTGCCATACATCCCTTCCATCGTACCAGGTACTTATCTCTCCCTCGTACTCGTCTCTTATTCATTATCTTTTCTACCTCCTACTCCTTTTCTCCTTCGATTACCACGGATTGTGGTATTTCTTTCTTCTGTCCTTCCACCTGACTGGTGTATCTTTGTACTCTACTTACATTAACTACTGGGTGAATTTTTACTGTACTAGGTAGTTCTAATTCTATGGCGTTTGTTGAGACTATTGACTTGACCTTATAAGGTCCAACAAATCTCTCCGTAAGTTTTTCCGTTCTCCTGCCCACCATCTGGTACTTGAGATCCTTTGTGCTGAGCAGCACTAGATCTCCCACTTTATATTCCTCCATTTCTCCCCTATGCCTATCCACATACCTCTTCATGTCCTCTTGTGCTTTACTAAGCACCGCCTTTGCCTCCCCTTGTATCTCCTGCATCCTTTCCACAAATTTATTTGCCTTCTCAAACTTTCCCTTCTTCCTCAACTCAAATCCCATCCTTGGGTCTTGTCCACTATTTGCTTTAAATGGTGACACTTTTGTGCTTGTCTGTATCTTGTTGTTATAGGCAAATTCTGCTGTTCCCAGCCATTCTGGCCACTGCTCTTGTTGACGGTCAATGAACATTCTCAGGTACTGTTCCAATTCCTGATTCATTCTTTCCGTCTGTCCATCTGTTTGTAGGTGGAACGCCGTTGACAATTTGCTATCGATCCCCAACATTGCATTCAGCTCCCTCATTACTCCTGCTGCAAACTGCGGCCCTCTATCTGAAATAATACTTTCTGGCAAGCTGTGCAGCTTCCAGACATTATCTCTGAATAATCTAGCTAATCCCCCTGCTGTTGTCTTTTCTGTAGTAGGTATAAAATGAGCCATTTTTATCAACCTGTCTACAACTACCAGAACCGAGTCGTATCCTTGTGCTAATAGCAGTTTCATAATGAAATTAGCTGATATGTGACTCCACAGTTTCTCTGGTATTGAATTTGGCATTAACTTACCAGCAGGTGCTTGCGTACGATTCTTGTTTCTCTGGCACACGTTGCATTCTTCTACATATTGTTTCACCTCTCTACTCAGTCCCAGCCACCAGAAGTTTCTGGTTACCAATTCTGTTGTCTTCCACTGCCCTCCATGTCTCCCTACAGGTGTGTCATGGTGTAGCCTGATCACCTCTGCTCTCAACTTTTCGTCCTTTAGTACGTATACTTTTCCTTCTTTCAACATTAATCCCTTGTGTTTCCACCACTCTTCATCTCTTAAAACTTTAACTCCAGCTCATTTCATCTCTTCCACTGCCTTAACAACTTCATCATCTTTTGCTTCACTCCTTCTTATTCTGTCCAGAATATCTACTCTGTCTATCACTACTTCAGACACCTCTGCTACTCGAGCCTCTAACCATTCCCTTTTTACCAATGTCTGTTCCTCATTATCTCTCTCCACTCCTATTTCCCAATCTGATCTTCTACTCAATCCATCCACCTTTCCCATTCTACTTCCAGATATATGCTTTAAAACAAAGTCAAATCTAGACAAATAGAGTACCTATCTAGCTTGCCATCTATTTAACTTCTGATTACTCATAAAGTATTCTAGATTTTTATGGTCTGACCAAATTTCAAATTTCTTCTTTGCACCTTCTAGGAAGTGCCTCCAGGCTTCCAGACACTGCCAACATCTCTTTGTCATGAATCTTGTAATTTTGTTCTGTTTCATTTAACAATTTTGAGATGTAGACCACTGGTCTCCACTTATTGTCTTCGCATTTAATAGACAATACACCTTCTGTTGCAAAATTGGAAGCGTCTGCCTCGACTCTAAATTCCTTGTCTAAGTCTGGTGCTACCAACAATAGTCTAGTTGTAAAGATCCCTTTTAATTGCTCAAATACCTTCTGTTGGGCTTCTTCTCACTTCCACTTCTCGTCCTTCCTTGTCAACATGTTCAAGGGCTTTGCAAGTGCTACAAAGTTTTTAATAAACCGCCTATAATAATTGGCGAGTCCCAAAAACTTTCTGACATTCCTGACCGTTCTTGGTATTGGCCAGTTCAATACTCCTGCTACTTTATCCTCCTCCATCTCAATTTTTCCTTGACCTATTACTACTCCTAGAAAGTTTACTTTGTTTGTTTTCCATGAACACTTTTCTGGTTTCACATACAAGTCATTTTCTTCCAATTGCTTCAACACTTCCACCACTATTTCATTGTGTCCTTTCTCACTGTCTGTCCCCACCAACACATCATCTACAAACACTGCTACCTTCCCTTCATTTATGAGATCTCTCATGATCTCGTTCATCATTCCCTGGAAAGTCGCCAGCGAGTTTGTCATTCCGAAGAATATCACCACTGGTTCAAACGACCCCACATGTGTGGTAAAGGCCACCTTCCACTCATCTCCTTCCTTTATGCATACGTTATTGTAGCCCCATCGTAAATCCATCTTAGTGAACAGTTTCTTGTTTCCCATTGAGTCTACTAAGTCGGTAATCAATGGCAACGGGTAGTTATTTTTCACTATTTGCTTATTGAGTCTATAATAGTCTATGACCATATGCTTTCCACCATCCTTCTTTCCCACAAAGAAAACTGGAGAAGTTTCTGGTGACTTCAAAGGCCTTATGTACCCTTTTCATAGATGGTCCTGAATGAACTGTTGGACCTCTTCCCTCTCGTTCCTAGAGAGTGGATACACTCGTGCTTTGTTGGCCTTGAACTCCTCCTTGAGATCTATGGTGTGATCCTATATCTTCCTTGTTGGCATTCTCTCTGACTCCACTTTTCCAAATACCGTCAACCACTTGTGGAACTTTCGAGGAACCATTATCTCCACCTTTTTGTGGTCCAACTCCATTTTTTCCTCTCTTCCTATCACAAATGGTCACTTACTGAGTTTGTGATTGAAGAGTTTTGGATTCTCAAGCAAGGTAGAATAAGCAACAAAAGATGTTGTTAAGTCTGAGGTCTAATCCTCAGACTATG
>Ga0153959_1000613_pt1 | contig 12241 bp, 12 predicted proteins | sample TSFL043MetaG_FD_104685 | JGI IMG/M metagenome (GOLD analysis project Ga0153959, IMG submission 104685) | Attine ant fungus gardens microbial communities from Florida, USA - TSFL043 MetaG | ecosystem: Host-associated > Fungi > Mycelium > Unclassified | place: USA: Florida, Wekiwa Springs...
CACTCAGGTATAGTGCCCACAGTCCACCTCCAGGGTCTAAACTTCCTGGTCAGTCCACTTAAGCCTGTGGCCCGGCTATAGGGAGGTTGGGAGTGATCTGAGTTGATCACACACTGAGAGAGTGATGAGAATAGAGTTGAACAGGGATCGAGGCGATTGGTGTTCTAGAAGTGAAAATGAGTTCTAGTGTAGTAATCCTTAGTTGAGATAACCTCAGATCACACTCTAAGTCTGTAAGAGTTTAGTCCTTGGTGAGCGACCTTAGGCTTAACTCCACTCTAAGTCAGAGTTGACAAAGAGAACTCATTAGAGTCCTTGCTAGATTGTGTACACTACTTATACATGTCCGATTATTTGTCCTTGTTTACTGATCCGATTATATTACATAATTAAAAGAAAAGAAAAAGAAAAAGAAAATAAATATTGACTTAGAGAAAGAAGGCGATTCATGACAAAGTCAGAGTTGACAAAGAGAACTCGTTAGAGTCCTCGCTAATTGGTTTAGCTACTTATACACGAATCTGTATTTACTAGTATTTGCCTACTTGAATTATCCCATGGACTCCTTTTGAGTCATAGTGTCCTGCGCACTTCAAACTATTACATAATAAATGAAAATGAAAATGAAATAAAATAATCTGCCACCACAGATGCCCTAGCTCACCTGTCGTTTCATTACATTTCTCTTTCTCCATTCTTTTCAGGAACAGGTTCCCATTATACCTAGAAAATGGATTTTTCTTTCACCGTTTCCAATCTTCTTTCATTCTCTTCCAGTATTCCTGATCATACCTTTTATTTCCTCAACCGTATAGTAACTTTGCTGTATATCTTCCTGGAAATTCTCTACTAAACGTTTTCCTCTCTTCTTCTGCCTCTTGCTGTCTCACTTCTTCTTCTTCTTCCCTACAATATTCCTTTTCGAATTCCTTAACCAATTCTATCGCATTCTTCAAGTTTTCTTTACTCTCCCAAGTATCTTCTTCTGCCATACATCCTTTCCATCACACTAGGTATTTGTCCCTCCCTCATACTTTTCTCTTGTTTATAATCTTCTCTACCTCCCATTCTTCTTCCCCTTTGATTACCACTGGTTGTGGCATCTCCTTCTTCTGCCCCTCTACTTGCAATTTATACTTTCGTACTCTGCTGACGTTAACTACTGGATGTATTTTAACTGTACTAGGCAATTCTAATTCTATTGTGTTACTAGAAATGATTGCCTTTACTTTGTAAGGTCCTACAAAGTGTTTGGTGAACTTCTCCATACATCTTCCTGCCATTTGATCTTTAGTGCTGAGTAACACTAAGTCATCCATTTTGTACTCCTCCACTCCTCCTCTTTCCCTATCTGCATACCGCTTCATATCTTCTTGTGCCTTCTATAGCACTGCCTTGGCTTCTTTCTGTATATTTCTCATCCTCTCTGCAAATTTCTCTACCCTTTCGTACTTCCTCTTCTTCCTCATCTCAAATCCCATTCTTGGATCTTGCCCCTGATTTGCTTTAAATGGTGACACCTTAGTTCCAGTGTGCACCTTATTGTTGTAGGCAAATTCAGCTGTACCCAACCATTCTGGCCATTGTTCCTGTTAGTGATCTATGAACATTCGGAGATACTATTCTAACTCCTGATTCATCCTCTCTGTCTGGCCATCTGTCTGTGGGTGAAATGCTGTAAACAACTTTGTCTCAATCCCTAGCATATGATTCAGCTCCCTCATAATACCTGCCACAAATTGTGGTCCTCTATTAGAGATAATACTGTCTGGCAGTCTGTGTAACTTCCAAATGTTATCTCTAAACAGTCATGCTAGTCCTTCTGCACTCATTCTTTCAGTAGTAGGTACAAAATGTGTTATTTTAGTGAATCTATCTACTACTACCAAAATTGAGTCATATCCTTAAGCCAAAGGTAACTTCATAATGAAGTCTGTACTAATGTGGGTCTACGTCTTTTCTGGAATTGAATTCGGCATTAACTTTCCTGCCAGTGGTTGTGTTCAATTTTTGTTGCGTTGGCAGGCATCACACCCCTCTATATACTGCTTTACTTCTCTAGTGACCCCTGGCCACCAGAAATTCCTTGTCACCAGTTCGGCTGTCTTCCACTGTTCTCTATGTCCTCTCACAGGTGTATCATGGTGTAGCCTGATTACTTCCGCTCTTAGCTTCTTGTCCTTGGGGACATATACCTTTCCTTCCTTCAACATCAAGCCACCTTCCTGATGCCACTCTTTATCTCTCAGCATTTTCACACCTGTCTGCTGTCATGCCAAACAATTAATTTTGGAAATATAAGTGACATTTGGAACCCAATAATCATAATAAGTGGCTCTTGAGAGAGAATCAGCTCCCCAAACACAACTACTAGAAGTCCAGTTGTGTACTCAAGAACACTATCTGAGTAGCAGAGTAGTGGCCATGATCACCACTATCAGTACCTCATAATGCTTTTCAGATGGTCTCATAAGACAGACTCTTCTCTAGAAGTGCTCTCAAGAGTGAACTCGACCTTAGAAGCATTTCCCTTAATAATGATGTCACCCAATAACTGACCCCTGGTTTATAATAGGAACACCATTAGAGGCCATGCATCAGTCCTGATCAGCAATCCAAATATAGAAGAATAAGATAAGGAGATGCCAAAAGTTATTGGGAAGGAATAAAAAGAAGAAGGACCTGAGAGATGTAAACAGGAAACAGGAGAAAGAGTAGAGAAAGGTTTAGAAGAGGAATTAGGAGAGTTGGAAGCAGAGAGGAGTGACATCGATGATGAAGACGTGCTCGAGAGTGGTCAGACCAATGTCTGAAGAACCTCTCGAGCACCCTAGAACACTTAGAACAGACTTAAGGTTAGCCAACAAGATAAAGAAAGTTGGTAGGAAATGGACAGGGAGTATGGAGAGCAGCTGTTGTATGATCAGATATAGACTCGACTTATTCTATCTGCCTTTTTGAGTAATCTGGAGGATTTCTTTCTTATCTTGTTTGTTGCATTCTGGGCTTTGTAATACTAATATAATACTCTAGTAGCACAGAGAGGCGCAAGAAGAAGAACCCCCATCTTTGCCCTTCATTGCTCTAGAGCTGAAACTTGACTTGAGTGACTAAGAGCTCTTTTTCTCTCTTTCTTTTTTATAAAAATTTATTAAACTTCCCTCAAGGGATACCCACTCTAAAGGAGGACTTGGGCATTCACTTGGACTAGGAGCTAAACCACTCACTATGTGTTTTTGGAGTAAGTTGTCAACTGTACAATCAGTTGTGAGTGAGCTTGCACAAGGACAACATGAGATCTAGATAGGACTGCTGTATCGACGGCGAGCCAGCCTACTAGACTAGTACCTTGGACAGTAGTGCCACAGTGTAAGAGAAACGCACACCTTTAAGATCTGACTGGTAAGAGTACTCTCAAGTGGAAACTAAAAACATTTCTTTCATTCTAGTATCTAATAACAAACATTTACTACCTTGTGAGCCTCTCCCTTTTATATTTGATTATCTCCCCAGTGCCTACTCGATTGCATACAATTGTGGAATGACTTGGAGATTTTGATTCTCTGACTCAGTAGTACCCACTTTTGTAAGGACAGTAAAGCACATTTATATTCTTATTTGAAACCCCATTTCTCCCTCTTACAAACCAAATCCATAAATTACCTTTACTACCATTCCTCCCCATCAATGGAGTGCCATGTTTCTTGATCTGTCTTATTGGTACTCAGTGCTGTTCACTCATCTCTGTATTTTCTGACTTGATTTTGCCTAGGGCCCATGTTGTTTATATGTGGTGGATTCTATGATAGTCACAAACTAGTTATTGAACCACTTACCAAGCCTATTTTCATGCTCACCAATCACACCTGGACTCATCAAGCCAAAGTAGCAACACTGCTAGGGGCATTAGCTAGGGGAATATCATCTTTATAACAGTGAGAACACAATGAAAATGTAACTCCACTTCTGCCACTTACAAAGTGTTACTTGTAGGCTTGTGATAGAACCTTTACAAATCTCATTTGTACCTTTGACTCCTCACATCTACAATTCATGCACATTACTCAAACCAGAGGGCAAAGTTAGGACTCTGACATTTGTGTTCAAGCTCCATGATGGGTACCAGTGACTGTTCCTTGCTACCCTCACATCTCCTTTCATCCCTGGTCTTCAAGTTCTTATCAAGCTCGTCCCTTACTCCTATTTATGAGAAGTCCATGAGTATATGACAAAGAATAAGCTGGCTCCCAAGCTGTATGACTATGCAGAGATGGAAGGTATACCTACTGTATATGTTATGGAGTACCTTGATGTCATAAATTGCCTTTTCCCTCTAAGTTAATATTTATTTTTCTTTTCTTTTCTTTTTCTTGTAATTATATAATATCATCAGATCAGTAGACATGTACAAATAATCAGACTTGTATAAGTAGTACACATCGAATAACAGGAACTCTAACGAGTTCTCTTTGTCAGCTCTGACTTAGAGTGTAATCTAAGGTTATTTCAACTGAGGATTACTACACTAGAACTCATTTCTACATCCAGGACACCAATCACCTCAATCCTTGTCCACTTTTACTCTCATTGCTCTCTTGGTATGTGATTAACTCAGATCACTCCCAACTTTCTTATAGCCAGGCCACAGGCTTAAGTAGACTGACTAGAAGGTTTAGACCCTAGAGATGGATGGTTGGAACCAAGCTCAGGTACTAGCCTAGACCAGACCTAATAATTGAGTAGTGCTTGTTAGTATACTTGTAAAACATCTTCTTATTAGTTACTCTGTGCTACTGGTCTATTGTGATCAGTCTACACAGAGGAATATCGCCACATCCTTAGGAAGGCGATTAGTATAAGGATCTCCTCCTTGGAGTGATAGCCAAAGTAATATTAGGGCAGTAGTCAGTAAGGCAGTAGGTACCTAGCTAGGAGAAGACTTGTGCACCCCAGCAGACGTACTGTGAGCTCTTTGAAAAAAGATGACGCACTCTATCACAAACTTCATTCAGCCATAACTCCATGAATACTTGCGGTCTAAGATGCGTCTGAAAGCCCTTAAAAAGACCTTTCGAATGATGCCCAAAATGTGTCAAAGTGATCAGTACTCATCGAGATATCAGTTAATCAGTGCTGGACACTGATTGGCAGATATCTTGGGAACTGCCAAACGCGGACATTTGCTTTCACGTGCACATGGAATCTCTCTTCAATACGCTTCTGACGACTATAAATAGACCTTAGGGCGATAAGATCCTGTGGAGATACAAGGACCTCAAGGTTTGGCATGACACTAATCTATTACCCATAGATGCACATCAATCCTTGAACACAACAAGGACAGCCCCTTATATGGTTAAGTTATTTCTATTATAGACACAAAAGGACTGCCATATGTAGAACAATAGGCAGTAGAACATGTGATGCTCTGTCCAGGTGCACAGACCATCATTTCCTGTATATAAGGCTTCATAGTTTGAGGATTAGACCTCAGACTTAACAACATCTTCTGTTGCTTATTCTACTCTGCTACCAAGCTCTTGAGATATCATAACTCAATCAATCACAAACAAGTAACCATTTGTGATAAAGTCACCCACTCTGTACTCCTCTACTTCCTCTCTCTCCCTATCTGCATACCTCTTCATATCTTCCTGTGCCTTCTGTAGCGCCGCCTTTGCTTCCTCCTGTACTTTTCTCATTCTCTCTGCAAATTTCTCTGCTTCTTTGTATTTCCTCTTCTTTCTTATCTCGAATCCTATCCTTGGATCTTGTTCTTGGTTTGCCTTAAAGGATGACACCTTGGTTCCCATGTGCACTTTATTATTATAGGCAAATTCAGCCATTCCTAACTATTCTGGCCACTATTCCTGTCAATGATCTATGAACATCTGAAGGTACTGTTCCAACTCCTGGTTCATTCTTTCCGTTTGGCCGTCTGTCTGTGGGTGGAATGCCATAAACAACTTTGTTTCAATCCCCAGCATGTGATTTAACTCCTTCATGATTCCTGCCACAAATTGTGGCCCTCTATCTGAGATTATACTATCTGGTAATCTGTGTAACTTCCAGACATTATCTCTAAATAGTTATGCTAGTCCTTCTGCACTTGTTCTCTCTGTAGTAGGTACAAAGTGTGCCATTTTTGTAAATCTGTCTACCACTACTAAGATTGAGTCGTATCCCTGAGCCAAGGGTAACTTTGTAATGAAGTCTTCACTGATATGGGTCCACACTTTCTCTGGAATCGAATTTGGCATTAACTTCCCTGCCAGTGGTTGTGTTCGATTCTTGTTGCACTAATAGGTATCACATCTCTCCACATATTACTTTACTTCCCTAGTGACCCCTAGCCACCAGAAATTCCTTGTCACCAACTCTGCCGTCTTCTACTGTCCCCCATGTCCTCCTACAGGCATATCATGATGTAGCCTGATTACTTCTGCTCTCAATTTTTTATCTCTCAGAACATATACCTTTCCCTCTTTCAGTATCAGGCTGTCTTTCTGACACCATTCCTCATCTCTCAACATCTTCACTCCCATCCATTTCATTTCTTCCACTGCTTTTACCACCTCATCATCTTTTGCCTCACATTTCCTCACTTTATCCAATAAGTCCACCCCTTCTATTACCACTTCCGTTACTCTAATCCTCTTTGCTTCCAACCACTCTTTCTTTATCAGTGTCTGCTCTTCATTATCTCTTTCTACTCCTACTTCCCAGCCTACTTAGTTCATTCACCTTTTCCATCTTACTTCCTGAGATGTGTTTTAACACAAAGTCAAATCTGGATAAATATAAAGCCCATCACACTTCTTGACAATTCAGCTTTTGATTGCTCATGAAATATTCCAGATTTTTATGATTCATCCATACTTCAAATTTAACTTTTGTTTCTTCCAGGAAGTACCTCCATACCTCCAAATATTGTATTACAGCCAGCATCTCTTTGTCATGTATTTTGTAGTTCTTTTCTGTTTTGTTTAGGGACTTGGAAATGTATGCTACTGGTCTCTACTTTCTATCTTTGCATTTAATCAATAGTACCCCTCCTGTGGCAAAGTTAGAAGCATCCACTTCCACTTAGAACTCCTTGTCTATATCTGGTACTGCTAGTAAGGGTCTGCTTGTGAAGACCTGTTTGAGCTGTTTGAATGCCTCCTGCTGTTCACTTTCCCATCTCCACTTCTCCTCTTTTCTTGTGAGGTTATTCAAGGGCCAAGCTATTCTAGCAAAGTCTTTCACAAATTGTCTGTAGTAATTTGTGAGGCCCAAGAATTTCCTAACATCTCTGACTGTTGTAGGTGCCAGCCAGTTCAATACTTCTGCCACTTTATCTTCCTCCATTTCGATCTTTCCCTGCCCCATTACTACTCCCAGGAAATTCACCTTCTATACTCTCCAGGTGCACTTCTCTGGTTTTACATAAAGGTCATTTTCCTCCAACCACTTTAATACTTCTTCTACTAGCTCATTGTGTCCCTCCTCTGTTTCCATTCCCACTAGCATATCATCAACAAATGCTACCACCTTTCCTTCATTGATCATGTCTCTTAAGATTTCATTCATCATACCTTGGAACATGGCAGGTGAATTCGTCATCCCAAAGAACATTACTACTGGTTCGTATGACCCTACATGTGTAGTGAAGGCCGCCTTTTACTCATCTCCCTCCTTTATTTGCATATTGTTGTAGCCCCATTGTAAATCCATTTTGGTGAACACCCTCTTATTTCCCATACTGTCTACTAGGTCTATAATTAGGGGCAGTGGGTAGTTGTTTTTCACCATCTGCTTGTTAAGTCTATGATAGTCCATTACCATATGCTTTCCTTTATCCCTTTTGCCTACAAAGAACACCAGCAAGGTTTGCGGTGATTTAGAAGGTCTAATGTACCCCTTCTTTAAATGTTCATTGACAAACTTTTGTACTTTCTCCTTTTCATTTCTAGAGAGAGGATATACTCTTGCCTTGCTTGCTTTAAAATTGTCATTGAGATCTATTGTGTGATCCCACACCTTCCTAACTGGCATCCTTTTGGACTCCACCTTTCCAAATACTTTCAACTACCTATGGAACCATCTAGGTACCATTTCCTCTATCTTTCTATGATCTGCCTCCATCTCTTCCTCTCTTTCCCAATCCTCTTTCTCGTCTATTACCCATCTAACAATTTTTCTTTCACCCTCTCTTGCCTCCTTCTTTTTACTGCTTTTCCACACAGTTCTAACTTCTCCTTTCTCCCAATCTATCTCTGGGATGTTGTCATGAACTGCCAAATTCCTCTAAGTCAATATTTATATTTCTTTTCTTTTTCTTTTCTTTTAATTATGTAATAACATCAGATCAGTAAACATGTACAAATAATCAGACTTGTATAAGTAGTGCTGTAAGAGTCTTAGTCTTTGATAAGCAACCTTAGGCTTAACTCTACTCTAAGTCAGAGTTGACAAAGAGAACTCATTAGAGTCCTCGCTGGATTATATGTGCTACTTATACAAGTTCAAATATTTGTACATGTTTACTGATCCATTGTCCTTACATAATTAAATAAAAATAAATAATAAATAATAAATAAATAATGACTTAGAGGAATTGAGTAGTTCATAACAAAGGTTATCTCAATTAAGGATTATTACACTTGATCTATCTATTTGTGTCATAAACCCACCTGAACCAAAAATAGTATGCCTAGAGGGATGGGAGGAACGAGAACTATTCTCAGATGGACTAGATAAAGCATGCTAAAAATAGAACAAGGAGATAAGATAAGATAAGATAGGTCACATGACAGAACATTCTGGAAGGATTGCGGGAAGTCACTTAAGCATACACATAGACAAATAGAAATTGTGTATAAGTAGATAGAACAATCCACAAAGGAACTTCATCGAGTTCTCTTTGTTCTCTCATAACATTGAGTGTGAAAAGTTGGTTGTCTCAACTAGCTTACCATTACAATTTGGCAAACACTATACCCATTTTTTGAGCCCAAAAAGGAACCCAGGATTGATCTCCCTCAATTGCAAAAGGTTGTTTATAATATCCTTTAGATGCTCAACAATGGAGATTATGTTTATAGTGATCTTTGAACCAACAACATCATGATTTGAACTGATGTAATAGAAAATTCTATGGAACTCAGGGTTGTTAATTTTAACTGGGCAGGAAAAGCAGAACAAGTTTGTTACCCTGCAGAATGGAATACAGACATCCAATGGCCTGACAAAGCAGGAGAAGCAATTTTGAAAAAACATGATTCAGAAATGATCAACTCCTGGCTAACAAACAAACTACAGTAGCAGTGTTATAAAATGGCAGATGAGCTAGACAATCCACAGTGGTAGATTATTATATTTCTTTTTTATTTCTTTTCTTATGTAATATTGAATGCACGTGGGACATCAAGACTTAAAAGGAATGTATGGGATAAAAGTAGTTAGGCAAATACTTGTAAATACACATTCGTGTATAAGTAGCTGAACCAATTAATGAGAGCTCTAACAAGTTCTCTTTGTCAACTCTAACTTAGAGTAGAGTTAAGCCTAGGATCACTTACCAAAGACTAAACTCTTACAACAATGTCTACAAATCAAAAATCACAGGGCATTATGTTTAGCAGAAACAACTGAGCCTAAGTAATATATAGGAATTCCAATATCTTGTTATCATTAGCAAAAGAAATTAAGCCTTTATGATCAATGTACTCAGGGTAATCCAATCTGATATTGGATGGATATCTAGCAGTGTTTTCTTTCTTTACCCAGTCAAAGTGAATAAGAAATATATAAATATTCATGAGTCAAGGTTCTTATAAATTCTCTAGATATAAATAGAAATCTGTTCCTTCAGAGTAAGAACCTTGAGAAGGAGATGATATTATAAAATATCACTTAAGAAACTTAATGTAGAATGCATTTTATCTTTTTCTTATTCTTATTCTTTTATTTTATTAATGCATAAGAGAGAATAACCCAAAAGAAAATAGTAAAACATATACATATACAAATTGATGTATAAGTAGTTAAACAAATATAATGCAAACTCTAATAAGTTCTCTTTGTTAACTTTGACTTGGAGTAATCTAAGCTTAGAGTTTACATAATTTAAGGCTAAGGTCTTACAAAACCTATATTATAACTTACTATAAGTATAACAAGATTTCAGATATTTGTAATTTATATTTAGACTAAAGGGCATTTCATGGAAACATTCTATTTATAGAATGAAGATCTAAGGATATTAGATAAGATTAGATAAGATAGGATTAGATAACCAATCATATGATAGAATCTTCTAGAAGGATTGCAGGATAGTTACTAAGTATATACAAAGATAAATAGGATTTGTGTATATAAGTAGGTAGTAATCTAGCAAGAATCCTATTAAGTTCTCTTTATATTTCTAAGCATTGAGAGGGTTAAGTGAAGCATCCTACTAAGCTCAATCTTATATTAAAACTCAATTCTATTTCTTCACTACTGCTCATTATAAGCTTTAGCACCACTTACTTTATATTATCCTTAGAACTCTGGTTATCATAATCAGTAATTACTATAATATAGCTAGGCCCTAGGCTTAAGGAAACTGACTAGGAAGTTTAGACCCCAAAGATGAACTATTGGAGCTATACCTAGGCTTCAGTATAAACCAAATGTAATGACAAGAGTAGTCGAGATGACTGTCTTATCACACTCAATGTTATGAGAGAATGAAGAGAACTCGATGGAATCTCTTAGTGAATTATGCTACATACTTATACACAATTTCTATTTGTCTATGTATATGCTTAAGTAACTATTGATCTTTCCAGAAGGTTCCATCATTTGATCTGTTATATGACCAAGTTATGTGATCTTATCTTATCTTATCTCCCATTTCTATAATTAGAATCCTTCATCTAGTCTATCTGAGAATAGCTCTTGTTCTTCCCATCCTTCTAGCCATACTATTTTTAGCCTAGGTGGGCAGTTTATGATATCAAACCTTATAACAAATAGTGATTTAGTATACTTGTGTCATAATTCGCTCTGGCACTTATTCTTTTTCTTTAATATTTAATTAATTAATGACATTATGACACAACGACTATGATATGGGAATGTCATAAACTATAAAAGAACAAGCATGGGAAGATTAAGTGATGATCTGGGATAGATCACACGACAATCAGACAGCTACCATGTATAGGAAAACATATAGGCAGAAGCTGTCTGACGTGGAGAATTACTTAGGACTTGACAGATAGGAACCACAGTTACTCTTAGAATAGACTAGTCACAGCCACATGTAAATATATAAATAGCTAGTCAATTCATAGAGGGAACTCTGTTGAGTTCTCCTTGTCTTTAACCTCATACCCTCTGAGGGGGATCTGGGATTGTTCCATGGGTCCTGACAACTTGTTCTTTTTTTATTATTTGTCTAGTACTGCAAGTACATTGTTACTTGTATATCCAAAGGAACAACAATTGCTTATTAGAAGACTGTTAGCTTAGAGATTCACATTTTTGTGACAATTGTTTAACCCTATTACTAAGGTAGTAGTTAGTAGGGTAGTAAGCTAGCTAGTAGAAAGAAGAATGAGTACCCCTACAGCTGTAAAAAAATTGGAATGACCATATCATATCCCAACAGCAATCATCATTGTAGCAATAGCTACAGTCCTGACAAATTACCATGGAGGATATCCTCCAATTTATTGCACAAAATACCAAGAATACAAATAACATTGCATAGACCCTCTACAATCTGCAACAACAAGTACAATAATAGTAATCATAACAACAAGGCCATTAGAGAGAGACTGCAAAACCCCTAATATTTAATAGAAAGAGGGAGAAAGCAATAGGCTTCATCAGTGCCTGTTATTTATATATGAGAATCAGAATGGGAGTAGTACCAGAGATAGAGAAAGTTTCTTAGGTGCTTATATATCTACAGAGAAGAGTAGCAGAGGTATGGAAGGATAATGAACTAGAGGAGATAGCATAGAGAGTATCAATAGTGACAACTATGGAGCAGTTGTTCACTAAGATCAAGGAGGAGTTTAGGGAATTTGATGAGGAGTCAAAAAAGGTAGATGAATTAAAGCTGCTGGAGCAGGGCAGCAGGACATGTAATAAGTATGTCCAACTATTTAAGAAGGTATCAAGAGAGAGCAGCTATAGTAGTAGACTGTTTATTGAAAATCTAAGTGGGAGCTCAATGAAGCCATTAGGAAAAAACTAGTAGAGG
>Ga0153959_1000616_pt1 | contig 12213 bp, 13 predicted proteins | sample TSFL043MetaG_FD_104685 | JGI IMG/M metagenome (GOLD analysis project Ga0153959, IMG submission 104685) | Attine ant fungus gardens microbial communities from Florida, USA - TSFL043 MetaG | ecosystem: Host-associated > Fungi > Mycelium > Unclassified | place: USA: Florida, Wekiwa Springs...
AGAGAACAACCTTCATTTCTGTAGAAAACGACGAACCTGGAATCATGAAGCCCGGTCATTGTTTCACGGTCGAGGTACTTTTTTCAAGTCGATTTTCGGATTATACTGTCTGACATCACAACAAGCCGACTATCATCCGAGGAAGGAACCCTCTAAGATGGATTCTCCCTGATGGATGGACTGCCTCCACCGAGGTACGTGTTTACTGCAAATTGGTTGATGCATGGAAATGTCAATGCACATAGAACTGTGCACAGAGTGCCCAAGCAGAGCATATGGTCCTCATCACGGACTCAGGAGCTGAGATTCTGACCGAGTGAGATGAACTGCCAACTCAATCCGAGTTGAGGATGGAGCAATGCCTCTTGCCGTTTAGAATGGGTGACCTCGCGGTGACGTGGCCCAATTTGAAATAATTCACTCGGATCAATGTATATTTTACGTTGTCCTTTAGTACATAGTAGAATCAGCAAATTGTACTTTCGAGGTGAATGGCTTGGATTTCGTAGACAAAACTTTCTAGGCTGATGAAGATCTTTTTGAATTCCTGATTGCAGAGATCGTAGATACAACGAGAGACATCAGTCAGGCTGCACCAATGTTTTCAAAAGCCAAGATACGAGTCTTACTGACTAATTACAGACACTAAATCCAACTCTGACACTCTCAATAAACCTTCATTTCCTCCTGCTAGTGTAGCAGGACAGATCTACACAAAACAGACACACAGCAAATCAAGGTCACAAATTCAATAATTGCAATCTATACAAGGGGAATCATTTCTTCAAGGCACAATGGCCAGTTCAGCGACACATGAAGGTTCTAAATAGTGCCCTCTACTGATTAGCATCGAGGATCAGGAGACTTGGGTGTTCGACAGAGGTACTGAGTTCTGAGTTGTCGTGAGAACAGAACAAGTCGACTTTAAGACAACGCTAAGCCGTGCAGAACATGACCAGTTAAATCAAATAGCGAGACAAGGATCCAGACAGACAGAAGGTCACCACTGAACTCAAAAACACAGTACCATAATGAAAACCACAAGAATCATAATTTGCATAGTAGATTCCTATACTAGATATTTTTGTTAGCTGGTAGACTAAGTTCTTAGAGAATAGTTATCAAGAATAAGGCAAATAGAGAAGAGTTCAGCAGGAATAAGTGGAAAGACATAATATGAACTTCTGATTTCTATGGAACGAGATGGTATGGATAATACCATCACAATCACTGTGACTGATAAAGACCCTAATATTGTGTTGATATTGGTTGCCCATTAGGCTTTTGAGAATCGGTGTAGTCTGACAAGATAGCTCGTATAATGATGTATTTGTGCAAAGCCCTTCATTAGCTCTCGAGGTTTTGGCACTTCACCTCCAATGTACAATTTGCTAAATGCACTATCATATGACGATACCCAAATTAACAACGTAAATATAAGCAGGACAGATAGTGGTCCACAGGTTTGATAATCAAGCAATATAATCAAGCAATCAAACAAGGTATCGATAACAATAAATGTCAGGCAAAGAAAGCAAGCGATGAATCTGAAGATCAAAGGGGCTGTCACCGGCTCATTCGGGTGCGGAGTAGCTGTTCGAGGAACTCGTATGTCCGGCGAGGATTGCGACCTGGTAAATCTAAAAAGAGTCTTCTCCAGTCTTTCGAGCTACTTGTGGTTTGAGAAGGCGGAGCTGAAACTGAGAATTCTGACGGGGTAATGGGGATGGCAAACGTTTCGTGTTGACTTTTGTTCGAGGACTTGTGTTTACGCCGGGTTGACGTGGAGGACGACCTAGAGTATTCGAGGGGGGATGATAGTTCCGCTTGGTGGCCTACCGAAGAATTGTGGCCGGTCCGTCGGACGGAGGGGCTTTGGTGACTAAACGAAGAGCCGTCTCGGGGTATATCATGTGTTGATACTGACCGATGTGATGATGAGTGTAGACGAGATACACAGGGTGAAGCCGCGGTATGAGATGATGATAAATGTGCAGATCCTGGTTTAACATGTTTTTTCGGCTGGGGATCTGAATATTTATACGGACTTGAATGACAACTAGCCGATGGATTAGGAAGTTGTCGGAGAGAAGGCGAAGTGGTCAATGGTGACGTGATATTCGTTTGTGATGTGCAGTCCCCCATGTCCGTCGAAAAGAGGAGAGTGGTTGTAGTGGGTGTTGGTGGCGGGGAAAATGGAGGGAGGAAGGTGATCGTCGAGGAAGGTGACGGTGTAGGCGCAGTCCGTATTTGACACAACGTCGGGCTAGAGCCCTGATCTCTGACTTGGCCCTGTGCTCTTCCTTTGTCAACGACAGGAACAGGCTGTATCAGCCCAAGCTCTTCTCCGATCCAACATAGGGCCTCGCCAACAAAAACGACTTCGTGCCAAACCCCAGCAGCCAGCAGCCGCGGGTCAAGACTGCTCAGACCGATATCCATCTGCAGAAAGTCGATTTCGACGACACCTATAAAAACTTTAATGGTCTGGATATGCCTGTTCTCGTCTTCTTGGTCGATCGCATGAGCTACGGGTATTGGGACCTGAGTTATGAACTCTAGTATTGTGATTAAAAGAGACGGAGTGAGATCCACCGGTGATGTAAGCACAAAGGGAAGATCGATAGCTTGGAGGAGGGCGTTCAGCTGCGCAGTGAGAGTAAGCGGATCCATAGTGTGACGTGACGTTGTAACGCAGTAACTCAAATACATGTGGTCACGTGGACGCGTTTCAGTCACGCGTTCGATTCCACTATTTTATCATGGCTCGGCACCTTGCTAAAGCTAGAAGAAAGGAGAAATCTACTGGGAAAGAATTGCACACTAGAGCTCAACAACAAGGACAGAACGAACAAGAAGAAGTTACAGGAATGGACACTCAAGGAGAACAGTACACAAGTACACCTAACGGCGCCAAGCGACGGCGTATCAATAGAGACGGTGATTCAGTTTCTAGTCCTGCCGTCAGTCGGGAGGTCGATGAAGAGACCGGACGATCCTCACAACCTGATGATGTTCGAATTCCCCAGTTCAAAACGCTTCCTCGTGACACAGATGGGTATGTTCTCACCCAATCGCGGGTGATTACTTCTGATTGGCAGCAGCTACATTCCTGGGTCCATTGTCCGTGTTCAGCTCGAGAACTTCCTCACCTATGATTTTGCCACCTTCAAACCTGGTCCATACCTCAACATGGTTGTGGGGCCCAACGGTACCGGGAAAAGCAGTATCGCTTGTGCTCTTTGTCTAGGACTCAACTTTCCGCCAGCCGTATGTATCTCTTTCCCTCCCCAGTGACCATCACCTCGCTCACACTCATTTCGATAGGTCTTAGGGCGGGCAACCGAAATCAAGAGTTTCCTCAAGATTGGAAAAGAGAAAGGATGTATTGAGATTGAACTCAAAGGACCACCAGGAAAATCGAATCTCATCATCCGTCGTAACTTGACAGCCAACTCAAAAGCCAGCTCTTTCACACTCAACGGCAAACCTGCGTCGGGAAAAGATATCACTCAGCGGATGGTCGAGCTCAACGTTCAGGTTGGAAATCTTTGGTTTGTACCTTTCTTCCCATAGCGTTTTCCGATCACTTATCCGTTTTTCAAGTACATTCCTGCCACAGGACAAAGTCTCTTCTTTTGCTGCCCTATCTCCCCAAGAGCTTTTGAGAGAAACTCAACGTGCCGCAGGTGACGACAGGCTGACATCATGGCATGAAACCCTCGTAAAGCTCGGTAAGGAGCATCGAGAGTTCAACATTGTAAGTATACATCGAGAATGTCATATGGTCCTGTTCACTGACACTTCCCGATAGAAACAAGAATCTGATGAGGCGGCTAGGACTCAAGCTCAACAACGTTTAGATATGATGGAGAATACTGTCCGTCTCTTTAACGAACGGAGAGAACTTGAACGCAAGGTTGTCTCCTCTCTTTGATAATCCAACAGAGACCAACTTAATTAACCTCTTAGCAAGCTGTACTTTCCTGTGTAATCGAGCTCGACAAGTACTGTACGAGTCATATTCAATATCGACGTTTAAAGAAGAGACAGCGGGCCTCGAATGCCAGAGTCCAAAGCCTTAAGCAGAAGAACCAACCTGTTCGTACCCGACTCGAGTATGGCTTTTTCTCCTTAGATTGGAATATACTCAATGTTCTATCAGGACCATGCTAGAGGAAGGAAAGGATCTGCAGCGCCAATATCAAGCTAATCAGAATGTCCAGAACAAGCGGTTGAAGAGATTTGGTGAGGCCCACAACAGACTCGAAGACCTTGTAAGTGTCCTCTATCGCTTTGGGAGTCTGAGAGCTCATGTGACATCCATTTTTTTACCCTAGGAAGAGGGTGTAGACACAATATACCAGAAATTAGAAACCCTGCGGAGAGACGAAGAAAAAAGGCAGATGGATATTAAAAAGCTCCAGGCTGAGATTGAAGAGACTGAAATCGAATTGAGGAAACCACCGCCAGAGACAGACGATCCAATTGCTTTGAGAAGCGAGGAGGTGAGTTTTTTTTCCTGTTTCATAAACATGATATTGATCTGTTACATAGGATCGAGTTCAACACGATAAGTGGCAACTTAGTCAGCGAGTGGGAGACCTGGAGAGGGAGTATAGGGATCACTTCGATAAACTTGCCAGGGCAAGGCAAGCGCTCAAAGAAGCGGAACACAAGTAGGCATAACCCTTGTCCCTTTCCATTTTTTTCTCATTTCAATTCGGAAATTAGGATCCAAGATTTGAATAACGTTGACGGTATAAAACTACAGAACATGCTAAAGTGGCATCACGATACTCATGATGCCATTCTATGGCTGCGTCGACATCGACATTTGTTCAAGATGGAAGTATTCGAGCCGCCCTACATGTGTATGACTGTTCCTGCACAAGCTTTTCAGGCAGGTGTTGAGGCTTTGATGAATAGCTCGCAACTGCGGGTAGGTCCATCGTCGTCTACCTCATCATCAATTTTTGAGCCTATGGTAGACGTTCGTTGCACAATGTAAAGAAGATATCGATACCTTAAATCATCATATCAACGATACACAAGGTCTTGGTAGGAAAGCACGCATCGTAACATGGTTCAGATGGTTCAACGAGAGTCAACTGGCTCCGGCGCCAATGTCTTATGATGAAGTGTGTTCTGTCTTCTTATTAGTGCCAAACAATATTAATGCCAGCGATCTGTTTATCTAGATGAGACGACTAGGATTTGACGGATATGCTCTTGACTATGTTGAATGCCCTGAAGGATTGAAGTGGTTCCTTAAAAAAGAGTGTAATCTTCATCGTAACGTACACCTCTTCAATCGCTGCTTAATGACCATGTCTAACTCTTTTCACCCAGGCTCTTGCTCTTGACGAGAGAAACGTCGATATTGGAGCCGCAATGGAAGCTGTCGGGCGCCCTGCAACTGGAGGTGGTGCATCATTTATTTGTGGCTTGACAATCAATATAGTTCAACGCTCAAGATATGGTTCGAGAGCCCTGAACAACATGACAAGGGACATTCCAAGAGCCAGGAATTTGACTGTTCAAACTGGCATGTTTCTCCACATGATCATGTATTCTGTGCTTATTGCTGTGGAACAGTCGACCCTGAGACTCGCAAGCAAGCTGAAGAGGCTGTCAGGGCTTGTCAGCAGCAGATTGCAATGTGTGAAGAAGAGAGGAGAACTCTCGACAACAGGAAGGCACAATACAAAACCGAGGAAGTTGAGGTTGATGCGCGATTAAGTGATATTAAGAAAAGAAGGGATTTGATTACGCAGGTTGAGAGTAAAAAAGTTTCGATGCAGAACAGACTCAGTACGTGTTTTCGGAACTTCTTTCTTGTGTTTAGATCCACGCATATTAATATATCTTATATCCTCTTTACTTTTTAAGAACGACTCACCGAACAGTTAATGAATCTCGAAAAGCAACCTAGCGTCGAACAAAAATCAGGAGAGCTCCAGAATGAAATTAGGCGAAAGAATTTCTCCAGAGCGGATACGATCAAGGAAATCACTGTCAGTTATGTCCCTCTCAATCTCCCCTGTTCATTGATATCGAGTCTTTTTCTTACAGACCTTGATGAAGTCATTCATTCCTGAGCAACAGGCTCTTACGCTGTTGAAACTGAATGTTCTCCAAAACCAAGCCAACTGCGAAGTTTTGGAGGAACTAATGCAACAGAAGGACGACAAGTTCAACAGGGCCTACACAGCTTACACAGAGTGTACGTCTTATTGTCAACCATATTCTTGATCAGTTATTCATTATTTTACATGTAGTAAATGCTCAATATAAGACTGCGAAAGCTGAATCTGAGCGGTTACTTGCGCAGGCTAGAGTAGTTCTTGAAGAACGCGATCCAGGAATTGTAGAGGAAACGGACAGGATCATTTCTATTCGTGAGCTTTACTTCAAAGAGCTTGCGGAATGGGAAGATGCACTAGAGGTGGTGCGTGGTGATGAAGCGGAGTTGCAAAGGCAGGGTGTAGAAAAGCCCGTGTTCCCAGAGAATGCACAGGAGGATGATCTGAAAAGCTTGGAAGAACTCGAGATTGCGTGTAGGACCATACAGGAGCAGTTGGAGTTCAACAACAATCGGGATGAGAGTGTCGTCAGGAGTTATGAAGAAAAAAAGAAACTAGTGAGTGCATGGTGGTTTGTTTCAATCAAGTTTGGTGTATTTAGAATCGTCCTAGGCTGAACAATTAGCGGTGGCGATGGAAGCTAGGCAAAAGAAAATAGATGACACCGAAAGCAAGATCAAGCAAACGAGGGTAAGCATTTTCTGGTTGATCGATTGGAATCCAATTTTCCATCCACTTTACAGGACCGCTGGGAGCCTGGGCTCCGTGCTCTGATAAGTAACATCCGAACCAAGTTCTCAGATGCGTTTGATAGGATTGGCTGTGCTGGTGACGTTGAACTTGTGACCGATGCGGATTATGCACAATGGAGAGTGGATATCAGAGTCAAGTTTAGGGATAACGAAAAATTGCAGTTGTTGACTGGTCAGCGTCAATCTGGCGGAGTGGGTTTTCTCTTTAGTATTTACTGTGTTTTGCTGATTTATGCATTTGTATAGGAGCGCTCGCTCACTACAATTCTATACCTCATGTCCCTTACTACACTTGCACACACACCTTTCTCGCTGGTCGATGAGATCAATCAGGGTATGGATCAACGAGCAGAGAGGATGGTACACAATTCGATGGTAGATGTGACATGCAAGGAAGAGAGTTCGCAATACTTCCTCATCACACCTAAGCTGTTGCCAAACCTGCGCTACCACAGACGTATGAGGATTTTGTGTGTCAACAACGGGGAATGGATTTCTGGAGATTCCAATGGAGATATGAAGGTCCTACTGCGGAGCTATAAGGCTGCTCGTAGTATGGCTTGAATTTCATACTCTCTCTCTCTCTCCTATTTCATGATTGGGCACGTTATATTCATTCTACTTTGGAATTTATGTTATTCAATGGTCAACTTAAAAAAGGAAATTCATCTAACTCGTTGCAAAACTAAATCCAGCGCTAGCGGGTGCCTGTACAGTAGGGTCAGAGAAGTCGAGCGAGGGAAGATCATGCTTTAAGAGTATGTGTGTCTCCCAGCAAACAGTAAATGGAGTAAGAGACAATCAATAAGAAGAATGGCTATGTCTGAACAACGCCCCTTATGACAGCCAACTCAGCGTTGATGATGCTACTGGTAGCAGCACCGATAGAAACATTGTTGGCGAGTACAACAAACTTGATGTCCAAAACCTGACACTGACGCACGCGACCCACAGAAACGCCAGCACCGTCTTGGTAGTAACGGTCCAACCTAGGTTGTGGTCGATCAGGTTCCTCGTGGACGATGATGGTATGCCGTGGAGCACTAGGACATCCAAGAGATTGTGCATCTGAGGAATATGCGGCAAGAGCCTCGCGGACCTGCTGAGGACTAGGAGGAGGTCTCCTTGAAAACCGCACTGAAACACACTCGGTGTGTCCATCAATGACTGGAACACGGTTACACGAGGCGGAAACCCTCAGGGGATGCCTAGCGTGCATATCAAAGACCTTGACACCTTCATCATTCTCCGTGATACCTCCTAGGATTTTGAGGGTCTCCCATTCTATCTTCTCTTCCTCGCCGCTGATGAAGGGAATGACGTTGTCCAGTATGTCGAGAGAGGGGATGCCTGGATAACCTGCACCGGAGATAGCTTGCATGGTCGTGACGATGACGGCCTCGAGAGGACCAAAGGTCTTTTCAAGGGCGGAAAGAGGAATGACGTAACCTGTAGTAGAGCAGTTGGCATTCGTGACGATGAAGCCTTTCTTGAGAGGAGGAGAGTGAAGCGCCCGTTGCTGCTGAACGATGGAGAGATGGGAAGGATTCACAAGAGGTACAAGAAGGGGGACGTGGGGATCTCTACGGTAGTTCTTGGCGTTTGAGAACACGGCAAGTTCTGCTGAGCGAAATGCTGCCTCTGGACTGGGGTCAGCAACTCTGTTCAAGCAACTGGATTGGCATACCTATATCACCTGCAGCCTCTGCATCGAGGCCAGAAAAAATAATTCTGCAGTCCACGAAATTCTCAGGCTTGCATTCCTGTACCACGAGCTCTTTGACAACGCTCGGGACAGGTGCAGACTGTTTCCAGGTGACAGCGCGCGAATACGGTTTTCCTGCTGACCTCGATGAGGCGCCAAGCATGTGGATTCTGAACCACGGATGGGCAGCAAGCAGGACTATGAATCGTTGACCGACAGTTCCGGTTGCGCCGAGCACACCGACGTTGATTTTGCAATCGGATGCAGATACAGCTCCAGATCCATGACACTGTGAAGATTCAGACGCAGCCATGGTCCGTGGATAATGGAGCTTGGATGGGGAGGACTTGCTGCCGTTGTCGCTGTTCATGTTTTATTTTGATGATTATCATTATCTCGAGTAATATTGGTCTCTCACGTGATGTGTCACAACGAGTCTACTGCTCTCTCACCTTCGACAATGTCGACCAATGCGATCACAGATAGCGAAATCAATGCCTTTATTGTCGCACAAAATGTCAAGGAATTGAGTTCTGTGTACTTTCTTTCGTCGTGTTTTGTTGGTGCTGCAGCTGGGATACTCGGTCTCACGAATTTCACTGGCTTTTTATTTTTCTTCGTGTCACTTCTATTTTCTGCACTGTGTGTTTCTGCTTGTCGGTGTGTGCGAGCTGCCCAGAATCATGGTGATGCATTGACGAATTACACAGCTTCGTTTATCACCCTGCTCATTATCTGCCTGATGGGGGGTGGTGGCGGGCCATACTGTCACAGGACACAATATTTGGGTACATCCTCCTCTGGACGCTGGTTTATGGTCGGTTTCCTATCTTATACTTGCTGGATTTACAGTGATGCATGTGATCAGGTATCGTACATGGTATGCTATTCCTCAATTTCCAGGTCATCGTGTTTCTCATCCTCTTACTAGTATACGACTAGAATCATCCCAGATACATCGAAACCAATGCAGATATATTGGTACCCTATTCCAAAATTACATATACCCTCACATGTCTCCGAGAAGGACTTTGGATAGGCATATGATAGCACACTATCCCGCCTGAGAAAGATGTGGTTAAAAGTATCGCTAGGTTGGTTGGAGAGTGTTCTAAAACTGCTTTCTCAGAGATTTTTGCACTGTCAGAAACATATTCTGTTTAAGAATACTCTCCAGAAATTTTTAGGACTGATTCATAGTTCATCTCCAAGCAACCTATTTCTTACAGATATTGAGCACCCCCAAAATGGAATAAATATCTGGCGTGACAGTCACATTTGAACTGACGGTGTGACTACATTGAATAGTGCTATGGCCCCCACATCTTCTCTGGCATTCACACAAAGTTCAGCCCATAATCAAAATCCAGTAGCAGCACAAAATACATCCGACTCTGTATCCGGAGTCATGAAAGAAAACAATGCTTCGTCGACAAATAAAGCCGCTATCTTTCAGAGATTGCATCCGCGGGTGTATCTAGAGAGATTTTTAGCAGAGGACGCAAGGCCAGATGGGCGTTCACTTGGGGAAATGGATTACAATACAGGAAGTGTCGTTAGTGAAGGCGTGATCTGGAGAGAAGTTTCGATAAACGTCGGTATGTTTCTGTCTGCCTCAAATTTCCTTGTTGTATGGTTCTAGAGAATGATGGATGCAGATTTCCTTGGATTCGGGCTCGGCTGTGATATTATTTGAGTCTTTCAGTGCAGATTCATAGCCCTTCTAATGCATTTTCGTGAAAATATCAGCTAACCTATCTCACTATCCTTCCAGGTTCAATTGGTACTGCAGATGGTTCTGCCCTTGTAAGAATGGGTGGGACGACCGTTGTTTGCGGCGTGAAAGCCGAAATTGCTGAACCGGATTTAGAAAAACCTGACGAAGGATTTCTGGGTACGACTGGATGTTCTTTATCTTTCAGTCTTCATTGAACTTGTTTTACACTTCAGTGCCGAATGTTGATCTTCCGGCAATGTGCCATCCGCGATTTAGACCTGGCCCGCCTTCAGACCAAGCACAGGTATTATCAGAGCGGTTATTTGAGACTCTAATATCGTACGTCTTCCTTGCTGCCGAAAATTCCTTGGCGCCTGATGTATCATCATTTCTACACACCCAGAGCAAAAATGATTCCTCTACAGACACTTGTTATACGTTCTGGCAAGGCTGTGTGGACGCTCTATGTGGATGCAACATGCATAAATTATGATGGAAACGTGTTCGATGCAACACTAATTGCGATGGTTTCTGCTCTTTTCAATGGTGAGCCGCGATCATATATACCTTTTTCCAATCCTGACTTGTGGTTGGATGTTTTCAGTCCGGTTACCAAAGGCGATGTACGATGAGGAGTCAGGACAAACGATATGCTATCGTGGACCCAAAACCCCATTGACAATCAAAAGTTTACCACTCTCCATGTCGTTCGGTATTTTCAACTCGTACGTTGCGATCCTTTGTCTATTCTTCCACATTGTCTGAAAAGTTCTGGTGGGATAGGACACATTTTTTAGCAGACCCAACCGCATTTGAGGAGCCGCTATTGGACAGCACAGTCACAATTGTTATAGGGGAAGATTCCACGTCTGAGGTTGAGCTACTGGATATCATTCAGTATGGTTTGGGAATCGTAAATCATTCATCAAAGTGGACATCTAGTTCGGGCGCAGTGGCGGATAATGCACTGAGTGCTTGCATAAAAGCTGCGAGGACCAGGAGATATGACCTCGCAAGGATCGTGAGAGAGGTCATTGGCTTTGAAGAGGGACGGAAAGATTGAATATCTGAAAATTGGAATGTGATGGAAACGAAGTCCGCCTACTCATCAATCAGCAGTATCCCAGAGAGAACACAGTGACAGATGCTTTATGGACAACGATAGTCGTTGAACAAGCAGATGGGATTCACACTCTGCTTTTCTCCGAGATGGTGAATTGGTTGTTGCCAAATGCTGAACATTTGATCTGTATTTGATCTGTGTGGGGATATAATGAAGAGAGATCCGACAAGCGTGATTTTTCACCCTACGACTCCACCTAGTAATAGTGACGATTGGTGTCAACCATCGATATGCATCTAATTGTTGTCAGATGCTATCTATATCCTTGATGAAGTGGGACATTAGTAAACCTTGGTGACTGGTGTCAATTCAGCCGCGGTGCTTCTGTGGTTTAGATGTGAGAGATTACTCTTTCCCGTTTCTCTTGGTCAACCATTTGTTCAACGGAGTGACTTCACTAGACGCATGTAATAAATTGAACAAGAAAAAAGACTCCCCTAGACGTAATTAAAGCTCAGGTTCTGTTTCTCGATGAATAGAGACAAGCAATTCAATGATGATGCCAGTGTTGCAAGATAATTTACTCAGGGTGATTTTACTAGCCAATTTTTAGGATCTTAATCTTAAAGCAAGCCAGTGCAACGCAAAGGGTAGCCCATCTCAATTTCTTGGTTCCTATTTATCGGGTCTGATCAGTGAAATGGACTACAGGTCGTCTCACTATCTATTTTTCTTTCCATTGATCTAGGATCAACTTTGATGTAGTTACTACAGTTTTCGTCTCGTAGTGTAAGCCTTTGAGGAACTAGGTAGCGCTAGTTTAAGGAACTGAGTGTATTGATTTCACAACCCCTTTCACATGTGAAAAGCTCCAAATAAAAGTTAGATAT
>Ga0153959_1000618_pt1 | contig 12184 bp, 5 predicted proteins | sample TSFL043MetaG_FD_104685 | JGI IMG/M metagenome (GOLD analysis project Ga0153959, IMG submission 104685) | Attine ant fungus gardens microbial communities from Florida, USA - TSFL043 MetaG | ecosystem: Host-associated > Fungi > Mycelium > Unclassified | place: USA: Florida, Wekiwa Springs...
GTGCATGTACATCACACCTCCTACGGTGGTTGCCAAAGCTCCGAGTGAACCCGAAATAGGCCATGGACTTGGATCTACCAAATGATAAGAATGCCTCTGAGATTCAATCATAAAACACTTTGCCTCGGTTGTATGTAAACCCCCCCCTTCACCCACACCCCCTAAAGTGGTAAAGAAGGGCTCTTTGGGGTCACATTTTCTTTCTATCTGACAGGACAAAGAAATAGGAAGGGATGGTTCTTTCATTGCATTGATAGAAGTCTAACTAGAAAAAGATCTCTCTATTACTTTGAGAAGAGAATCGTTGGTTTGACCGACGAACTACGTGGGAAAATTTACCTTCTTTCTTTGATTTTCAGCAAGCATTTTTGGAAAGCCATTCAGTTTGGTTTCGGAAAACTTGCTGGTCGCGGATTAGTTCGTTCTGCGCCGCCGGCGGCCTAAAATCAAAGGCGCAGGTTGATCTCTCTGGTCGAGGCTGCATTCATTTATTAAACTTGACACGTGGGAAGGGCTTACTCTCCTAGTGGCTCGGCTTGGTCTCGCTCCCTTCCTGCACTATTCCTCCCCACTAAAAAGAGCGATTGAGAATCTCGAGAACCTTTCTGAACGTCCGTCTTCGCGGGGCGATTTGAAAAGGAGTCTATCTTTCTTGTAGTTTCTTATTCCACTATTCTGATCGAGAAAGAATCTCTTCCGAACGACCAGAGATTAAAAAACGATGCTTCCTTGGCCGTGTGGAACATGGATTAGCATTATGTCATTCCTACAAGTGATCCCCCATTCAGGATTGGAAGAAGTGCTATATGAGGACTTCGAGATCAAATAGAATATGTTTCTTTCCATTCCTCGTGAGCCCCTTATTTCTCCGAAACAAGAGATCAAAGTCATTTTCCTCCTTTTTCCCAATAAGTCGACGGCGTTACACCATTGGGATACTTCGAATAAACTGGAGTACATATAGGATACACCGGTGCTAAAACCTTTTTTCAAGATATCTTCCAAACTCTTGGGGTCGTTGCTCCGGATGTTGTTCTCCCGGTGTGAAACCAGTTGGTTCCGTAGTTTTAGAATTCTGCTGATCCCAAGTACTCCATCTCCATCATTGCATATGGGAATATAGAAAGTAAAGAGGAAAAGGCATGACCAGAAGAATTGTGTGAAATAAGTGAATTTATCCAGTTGAGGCATTCGTGATTGCGAAAAAATGATTCCCTCCAGACAGAAAAAATGCCTTTAGTGAAGAACTATAGAGAACTTTTGTTGGTTGTTGACCAACGGAAAGCATGGGAGAAAGATGAACGCATAAAAGAAGAATGAATAGCAACTACCTAAACCGAGACTGACACCATTTTACTGAATGACTCGATCGATCATACTAGATATATAGCTTCAGATAGAGCATAAACCCTACATACGAAATTCCTCGATCCATTCATTAATGCGCAAGAGAAAGCGATCTATCAGACTAGAAGGAAGTTGGTCTTTCTTCAAGACCTACCCCCTTCGCGCAACTTCTCGCGTAAGGCCTTCGCTCGAATGTCGTTCCCAGGGCCTTCTTCCATAGGTGGGATCCCCTACTTAAAAAAGAAGAGAGCTAGGGCGGTGACCCTTGCCTACGTAACTTGACCGATAGGTCAAGGGACAAGCCCTTGCGACGTTTCCAGAACAGGACAGGATTGATTTTCCAAGTTAGACTGCTGCTCGACCTTTCGAACGAACTGATCATGATGTATTGGAGTATTTACATGATAAGCTCGTTCGCCCCTACTTAGTCTTACCTAGGAAGTGGAAAATACATTCCCTTGTTGTTTACTACCTGATTATTGGATGCCTATTCTGATACGGAGGGACCGGTACCCGCTCCTTTTCACAAATCATTCCTTTTATGGTTGAGGATTTGGTAAACCTAGAAACAGGAGAGGGTGAATCTCTTGAGTATCGTTTAGCGAAGCTTGGACTTCATTGTCCAATTTTTTTTTATAGGAAATAGTGTGTATAGTCGAGACAGCAGATATGACTCAAGAACAGGTACCCTGCTACTTATGAATATTCAACTAAATCTGCACATCCAACATCTAGCTTTCCAGTAGATGATATGAGAATGTCTGTGAGTAGCCAACATCTGTATCAGTAGCTGAGTCAATCGAAAGAAGGGCTTCTGAATTAGCTGAGGAAACTGCCCAGCAATTCCTCTACATCAAGAGCGGGCTCTGCCGTAAGGAATTTGATGTCAACACTTAGATAGAGATCTTGCTGTAAACACAAGAAGTACACGATAACTTTTGAGTTGGGGTACCAAAAAAAAAGAGTTAACTTAGGTTGACGGTGGAACCCCTCTTTTTAGGGAAAGAATGGGGTGGAAGACAGATAAAAGAGTTTTAGGGTTTGCCATAGCATTATTCGTCTTCGAAGCTGTCTTATTCTAGCCATAGCATTAATCGAGGGCTTTCCGTCCGCACAGTAAAGCGTGTGCATTTAGAAAGGTTGACTTCTGTAGGCCCTGTTCGGCCAAGCACACAAGCAACGAAGTCGGGTGGTGGTCTGGTAAGGTTTCCTCCGAAGAACCGAAAGCAAAGCGCTATGCCGGGATCGGGTAAAAAGCAAAAGTATAGCGCGCAGAGCAGAGCATTCTTGGCTTGATTAGGACAAGCGTAGCAGGTGCGTAGCAGCCTTGTGGCACTGCCCTTTCAGGTATATCCCATACATCGATCAAGTAAGCTTTCACTTCAACGGAGATAGAAAGTCGTTTATCAATTCCCAGCGTGACACACTAGATACAGCTGCAGAGACATGAATCAAATCTGTTGTCTCCCGAGGCCGGGTAACCTTAGGCTTTTCCTGGACTTTCACACCTCGGCGGATAGGCTTCATTACATTAATCTCAGCTCTAAGCCTAATAAACTTCTTCCCTTCATCTTCATGTACACGAATTTCAATTGCATACCATGATTGAAAAGAATTGGCAATCTGAACTCCCACGTCTTTTGTGCAGCATTCCCGAGGAAGACCCACCACCTTACCAGTATGATCCCTATGATCTCGTCGAGCAGTATGGATTACCGGCACAAGAAGCCAGGCCTGTTGCACCCCCTGCAGATCCCACTTTGGCTCAGAAAGTCGAGAAGATGGAAGGTGTGCTGCGTGAATAAAGATGAGGATTTTCTAGACATCACTGGGCCCGCATACACTCAATCTACCTTGCCCATGAAATCTGCGATGCCTAAGATGGACCAGTTTAATGGAACCAGCTGTCCAAGGTCCCATTTAAGGATGTATGTGAGACTCATGGCTCCATGGAAGTTGTCAGCAGATAGTTTGGCCCAATGCTTCCCATCAACCCTCACTGGTGCCGCGCAAGGGTGGTATAGTACCCTTGAACCCGACAGGATCAGCACTTGGGAGAAGATCTGTGCATAATTCATCAAGCAGTATCAATATAATACGGAGTTTGATGTGACTCGGAGAGAATGTTCGCCTACTAAGCAAGAACCAAAGGAGACACTCTCTGCTTTCGTGACCCGCTGGAGGAATGAAATGAATAAAGCTGCGCAGATGATAAACAGTACGGGGCTCACTAAACTATCGAGAAATGGCTTTCGGCCTAGGATCTCTTGAAAGTGCTTTCCTTTGTTTTCTAACATGATCAACAAGATCTTCGTTGGGGCGGGATGGGTTGGAGGATGGATTTGAACAAAACCCTAATTTCTCCGATTCCCAGAAAGGGCTAACCAAGAGTCCGTTTATCAATTAAGACCTATATCCCTTTGTAATGTCCTCTACAATACAATATTTTTTACACAGAAAAAAGAAAGAGGATTGACCCCTCCTTCCTAGCATTGTAGGTCCCCTGAAGGCTAGTTTTGTGCCCAAAAGACAAACCAGTGACAATTTCTTCATAGCCCAAGAAATTCTTCATTCAATTAGGAAATCCAAAGCTGGATTTCTTTATGGCCGTAAACATGACCTTGAGAAGACTTATGATTGGGTCCATTGGGAGTATCTTGAGCAAAGTCTCCTTTTTATTCCCCTCTCAATTCACTAAGTCTGTTATGAACTGTCTCAGAACCACTAGTCTCTCTGTGCTTTGGTTAAGTAACTCCTTTCTTTAAACCGGAAAGGGGACTTAAACAGGGGGACCCTCTTTCCCCCTATCTCTTTGTGATCTAGCTTATCCTTGATAATTCAAGATGCTGCTGAAAGAAAGACAGTATATGTCACTGGTCCTGACTTTTCAACATAGGCCAAAACTCACTCTTAGGGCAGAGACTCAGGAACTGCTAGATAATAAAAGTCCACATAAGTTTACGATATTGAGTCTTTTTAAGACGACACAGATGAAGCAGATGAGGGGTTTTCTTTTAGAAGGTTGGTCCGGGAAAGGAAATAATAGATCATTCTCAAGCTGATGCTGCTATTTCCGAAAAAAGTCAATACGACCGTGCTCGAAGAGTGATGAGTGCCTTGAAGGGCGTAATTCGAAAGACGATCAGGTTAAGAAGTTTCGTACTCAATCGTAGAAGCGTGAAATGCACCTGATCAGGCAATAGGTATGCCTATACATGGAAGGTTAGCATACATCGTATATCTGGTTTAGTTCAGAGGACCACTCGTTACGCTTCTGTCGCTGCGTTGAGAGACACTTACTCATCGTGTGAAGGACAAGACACCAACAAAAAAAGAGACCGGCTGAGAGCCTACTCTAATGCCTGATTATTATGCCATGGGGTTCTTCTTTCCGATACTTGTCACTCTTAAGCTGCTTTCCACTCCTAAGTTTATAATCTAGCTTTCTGCTGAGTTGATGTGAAGTGATCAGTGATCAGACCTGGACGACTAAAGAAAGCCGGTTTCCGGTTTAATAGAGCACTAACAAGGCAGAATTGACCGATTTATGGGAAAACATCTAGTTTCTCTTTGCCCAGGGAGCAACAAGACAGGTCACGGGTCAAGCACTCTAAGGTTCAATTTATGATTCCATGTCCTCGGCCTCGGCATTCCCGTATACACCCAGAAAAACAGAAATTGATGGACATCATAAGCATTTTTTGAAGTTTACACCAAAACATAACCCACGGGGTCGCCCGATAAGGCATAGGAGGAAGTTTCATCGAGGTTAATTTGCACTGTTTAAGTAGGGGGACCCTATGCGTTTCTAACAGAAGATAGCATTGCTCCGGAACAAGGCTTTTCAAGCTGAAGAAAGTAGATTCAAAATACGAATATAAAGAAGCGCCGCTTTAACGCACTGCGCTAGAGGCAAGGGTCGCGCAAAAGAAATTTTTGAGGTTGAGAGATTTTTTAGATAAAAGATAATAATGCCCAGTCCCATTAGCTATACAGTTTATGATCCTAAAGAAAAAGTGAAAGTTAGTGCTGAGCATATATAGGTATGCGAGCCAAAGAGAAAGAGGAAATACCTCGGTCCTGAGGGGACATAGACAAACTTAGGCGTCATATGAAGGATTCGCCGAAAAAAGAACTACAGAGACAAGGGTGGACGTAGTTCACAGAGGCTTTCGACCCCGTTGTTCAGACGTCGACGAACCAGGAGATCCTGTCTCTCACGAGGAGCCGTACAAAAATCTACCGTTTCAGACGTACCCAAACCCAAGGCAAGGGCTTGCCCGAAGGAGCCGCTTCTTGTACTTTTACTGTAGCTGAGCACTCAACAAGGGAAGGGGGATAGCACCGAGCAACTGGCAAAGTTAGTTAGTTGTTCCATTTCAGGTCCCAGGCCAGGGTAGGATACATACAAAGAAGTGGAGCTCTTTTATCCTTATCCTAGAAAAGGAATCAAAATTGTAGCTGTGTGTGAAATAATTATTCGACAACCCCATCCGGTTTTCCTAAAGCGAGGCTTAATCTGCAGAACGGCAGGTCATACTAATGAGAAAAGCCATCCTTAGCCCCGATCTTTTACTCTAAACTACGTCGAACCCCCACTATCCCAGGGAAAGAGTGCGTGAGTCGGGAATGCTTCTTCTACCTTAAGCTAATATTTAGTATAGTGCACACTACAATTATAAATATAATAGGAAGCAAGGAATTTCTTACTTACTTGATAGAGTAAGGCAAGCATAAACTTCTTATTTTGCCTAATCCCTTTGAGAAGAGGGTTGCTTAAAGCATCCTCCTAATAGGGCATAGAGCAGAGACTACCATTACAACGGAATACACCAGCTACAAGATACACATGTTGGGCTTTCTGCCAGGCATACTACACTATAAGAAATCTATACATATATTAAATGATTGCAGCGATTGCCTAGGAAAGAGCTTATTAAATACTCGGAATCAAAGATAACGAAGAAAGGAGCACTCATTCACTAATTACACTAACGGAAGGAGGTTACTTCTCAAACGGGGAAAAAGAATTTATAAAAGACGAGAATCTTTCTCTTTCCTAGGGTGCTTTGGTGCCACCGCAACAACTATATTAACATAAAACACAAAGCATTACACTTCTCGCACTACCGAGACTAAGACTTGATTTCTACGGGCTCCAAGAACAGAACGCGAAGAAGTTGAAGTGATCAGACCTGGTTTCAGGAAGGATTGATCCTAGATGGCCAAGTATAGTACTACGAAAGAGATTTTCTCACCTGGAAAGAGGGGGTCACCCCAATTGTTGCTACGATAATGTAAATAGAAGAAGTTTTTAGGGATTACAACCTAGTATTTTTCTTTGAAAAAGCTAGGTACGAGATTGAAAGATTTTATGAACAAAGTCAACGAGCGAGGGATGATGGAATATGGAATTATTGACTCGAAATGGATTCAGCTCGAAGGCTGACGTAGAAGAGAAGAGTTTCGTCATTCAAATGAGCTATTCCTATTCTAGGAAATTAATTTATTGGAAAACTTTTTTCAAGGAGTTAAGCTACGATAGACCCAATTCATGTTCCTCAATGAAGGGGGGATGAGATATTTTGGCGGGTTCTTGGGGTCCTTGGCTAAGATGGAATCTTCACCTTTGCTTTCAAGCTATCAAAGGCGGGAAATAGGGAGAACTCTAAGTGGCTCACTTTTGAAGTGGGGAAATAAAGTGCGATAGATGGCATTTATAGTGAACCCAGGCTAGCCAAGACTAGCTCATTCACTTGGTTGGAGCAGCGGTAGGGCAAGCCCAGTCTCAGTCCCGCCTATGGTCTACTCAAAGGTTGAAGAGAAAGATAATGGGTCAGATGGCTGATATCCGACCCGACTATATCCGTCCCGTAAAGATAGAGAAGAAAGGTTAATAAAGAGTTCTCGCCCTGAATAAAGAATCTAAATAGAAGGAACCGGGGTGAACTAAGGAGCTTGGGTTACAAGGTATAAGTCTAACTAAGCTTCGTAGGGAAGTAAAGGTTAGACGGCTGAGTTTATAACTACTAAGCAAGCTTTCCTTTATTGTAGGGTTTTCCTCCAGACCAGAGTTTCACTTACCTAACTTGAAAGAGACTACTCACGACTCTATCTAAAGAGACGCGCTACGACGCTGGATACTCATAAAAGTCAATTGATCCCGCGGGGACGGAAATCAAAATCGGGCAGGAGTCGCTCAATCAAAGACAGTTCAATTCGATCTTAGCCGATCTAAGGTTGACCGTCTCTCCGGCCCCGTTTCGGTGCACTATTGGAGAGCTCACTGGACCCACCGCTTTCTCAATCGAAAATGGAAACTGTCAAGATTAGCGTACTGAACGATTTCGATTCTTATCTATGTTCTTTCAGGATTGATTTTCGTTGATCGGATCGAGCACAGTCAATTCATTCTCTTTGGCTGAAGTCCAAGACAGCTGACCGAGTCGAAACCTACTGCTCAAGTCTGGCGAATGCCGTTCATGAGCTGGTAAAGTAGAGATCAATCAACTGGGCCGGCTTTCCTGACTGACTGAACACCAACCCAATCTCAATAAAGATGGGGGCGCCTGTGAACTCGGATAGCCTTGTGGCATACCTTCCTAGGCTAACAGCTTTCTTCTCTTAAGTGATATTTCTAGTTTGTGAGGTGGATCACTTCTAAAAGCTGCCTTTTTCTTATATACGATACCACCAGACTCTATGTAACTTCCACTTCTGAAGCTTTCGAAAAAAGTAAGTTATGTATGCATGCGGATTTAATTCCTCTCCCTATCGGGTAGATGGTTTGAAGCTCGACTCGGCTGCTATTTCATCCGCTGCAATTGATTCATTTCACCGATGCAAGTGAAGTGAAATTCTCCGCTCCGCTGTTGCCGATGTTATCGTATCTGCGCTGGGTGATTTAGAAAAGGGCTTCCGTCCTGGTAGGTGCTTTGCTTCGTCAGTCTGTCTTTCCCAGAGTGATCGAGATGAGGAGCCGGATTCAATGATTTGTGAGTGAAAGAATCTGGGAATCGACTTATTAATAGAACCCGGAAAAATATTAGGCAACATAGCCTAATTACCCAACGAGGGGACTACCCGGCTAAAGAGCATTTCTATCTCACGAATTGGATTGGAACGAATATCGGCGCTACTTTACTTTTAGTAGATCGTGATTATGGAGAGGGACGCTCCTATCCTAGTGTTTTATAGCGTTGATCTCTAGACGGGCATGCACAGAAAGATGAAACTTATAACATCATGTCCATCCTCCTAAACTTATCCCAGCTTTCAACGCCTTCGAAAAGACCGGGAAAAAGAGACTTTTCTTCATGTAGATGGATAGAATTAGAATCGGCTGTGAACGAATCGTATCTTGGATGACCCTTAGGCGAGCGAAACTGGGGTTCGAAGATCAAAAGAAAAGGATTGGCTGGGGTCGACCCATACTCTTCTATAAGTGGGTGAGCCCTCCCTTTCAGTTTCAATGAAGGACGGTCAAAGTGCCCTTCCTGCCTACCTCTTTTCTAGTTTTATAGGCATTAACGCTTGACTATTCTCCCCGATCTCTGGGCTTATGCTGGACTATCTATGATCTCTTATCCCTAGGCTGATGATAGAAGAAGGCCGGGAGACAGAGGACTCAGCTGCATAAAAGACCACATTTTCTGACTCAGCCGACACAATTCAATGAAGCAGTAGCGCTTGATTAAGCGATGGCAGAATCTTCTTCCTTCTATTCTACTAGAGGTTCCCCCTTTTCTTTGAATTCTATTGATTGATCAAACCATGACACTAGACGCTTAGATAAGGTGTTCTGGAGAAAGATCTATCTGACTGACAGGTATTCACTTTCGAGTGTTGTAAGGTTATCCTTTGTGACCTCGGTCCGAGAACATCCCATCCTCCGACGAAGCAACATCGTTGGGTTAGTGTTCAGTTGCCCCTTTACTTGATATGATATTAATCCCTGCCTCCAAGAGCGTAAGAAAGGGGACGCGATAATCAAAGCACCTACCTTCAACTAACCTTCGTGTCACACACCCGTGGGTCACTTCACGGACTTTCCAGAGGGATGTTGAAGGATAGTTAGAGCAATATAGGTGTTTGAGATTCTTTTAGTTGTTCTTTTTCATACCGTCGTGAGAGCTATCTCGGGTGGACGAAATAGCCAGCTTCGAAAGAAGCCCACGGAGCGGTATGTTCAATTTGTTTTGAAGCTCTGATCTCGCACGTAGATGGAAAGAAGAAATGGCGGGACGGAAAGTCAAGCGGGAAGGGCAGGAAAGTTTAGGGGGAGAAGGAACTCCAGGTCCAGGAGGGCATTGCTTCCCTGGCTTGCTTGCCTGGAATGGAAGACTGAAGCGCTAATGCACTGATACCAAGCCTTTAGAAAGATTCATTGACCGGATTGCTTTCGTCGCTTTCCGGCTTGGAGTAAGGAACTGCTTTCAATAGAGGGTCCAGTACTTGAATCCTAGGAGTAGGATAAGGAGCGCTAACTAGAAAGATCATAAGAGAAGACAGTATGAATCTCACTCGAGAAATTCCCATTGAATAAGCCAATGACGATCGAAGGCTGGATGTAATTCAGTTGGGATCGTAGGAGTTCTTGGTCTTATCCCCGTATCCGTTGTTAGACTATCAGATGTTGTCAGTGTTAAATAACCCGATGTGAATGGTTTTGTTGAAATATCCGTTGCTGCTTGAGAAGGAGCTGATGGACATGAAAAAGGAATTTTGAGTTGTCTATCTTTCGATGAAAGCAAGCTTATGCTAGGAAGAAGGAGGTACAAGCGCAAGAGCACTATTCTTCGCATCTATTCCTCAAAGAGAATGTTCAAAGCCGATTTTGGGAATCTATCTAATAAATGTGCACAGACGATTCCTTGCCAATGGGGCACGAAGGGTATTCTGCTCGGAAGCGATCAAGCCCACGTAGCGGTTCAAGCAGTTACGGTAGTCCATCGATCGGCGGTCCTTTCTTTTCAAAAAGCAGAAATTTTCGTATATAAGAGACATGTTTTCTCGTTATTCGTGAGGGGTCGCGGAAGAATTGGGTTCGACTCTCATAGCCCCGGTGTGACGAAAAAGACTGATTCAACGAGATATGCCTTGCCTGCATTAAGATTTAAAACTTGTCGTCTACTTTCAGGAAATGTTTGGAACAGAGAACTTACAATAATACAACGCCGCATTCTCCGAAGATTGAGGAACAAGAAGAGATCTATTAAGAGAAAGATTTATCCGAGAAAAAATCTTAACAGTTACATCCAATCACAAACTACACGAAAGTTGCCCCTTTTTCATGGGGATTTACCCATCACAGAGATGCACAGAGGAAAAGAACGAACTTCATATATCCCTTTTCCACTCAATCCAGAAACAAGATCGGACGTTATTCCGGTTCGTCTCCATTTTCGTGAAACTATTCCTCAAGCAAGGCAGCCGATAAGTCATCGAAGGGTTTGTGTGAATAATGGAATAGTAAGCATTACTCATTTTAAAGTATCCCACGGTGATATAATATCTTTTCAAGAAAATGATGTGAGAACCCGCGGTGAAGAAATAAGGAGATCCTTCTATATCGAAATATCAGTTGAAAAAATCATAGGCAAATTCCTGGATCACCCGGTAAGAATGTGGAGAAGAACCAAAACAGAATGGTTCCGTCTACTCAAAACGTTGAGGGGATGCCGCCTACTACTAAAATCCCGGTTTTTGCAACAGTTGCGTTCTTCTATGCAAGAAGAAGACTTAGAAAGAACAAAGAAGTTTGGATCCGAAAAAGTATGCTTAGGCAGTTTCTTCGCTGAGCACAACAGAATGAAGAGGAATTTGTATCATTTCAAATCCCTATTCTTATCGAAGAGAAGGAACGAGAAAAACCGAAATCTTCCTACTCGAACAAGAAGTCCTATAGTTTACAACTCTTCTTTATATAGTAATTCGACCTATTGTTCCGCATCCCCCCATCAGTTTACTATGAAGAGAAAAATCAAAAGGATCGAACTACCTACTCATTATTCGGAGGTGAATCATAGAACACCAAAAGCTGTGGTATCTTATGGACCTAACATAGGTCACATTCCTCACGACATAAGATTGAAAGATCCAAACCTTCCTCTTCGGAGCGGAAACGGACGTGGCCAAAACATATAAAGATCGGCGTAGTCGCTCATAGGGACATATCTATCCGGATAGAGGATAGTCTAGATCGATTCATAGATAGATCTCTCTCCATATAGATAGGTATCCCCGTGGATAGAGATAAAGATAGGGATCCATCTAGATCTTGATTCACTATTTCCATTTTTTTTCTTGATTCTGATTGATTGCCCTTTTTTTTTACGACAAGTTTTAAATCTTAATGCAGGCAAGGAATTTATTACTTAAAATATAGAGTAAGGAATGTTCTTCAAGTTTTTCAATTATTTGGGTCGGAGCGTAGACGAGCGAGCAGAGCCCAGGAAACAGGGAAGCCCATCATAGAGCAGTCGACTAGAAGTAGAAGACTGCTGGCCTGAGAGAAGGCGGCCTCTCTCGAGAAACATGGCCCAATTTCTCTTCTTTCTTTTTGATTTCGGGTTTCTTTATTTTTTCAGGGGCCCAGAACGCTAAAAGGTGGGGGAGAAGGAAGGCGAACCTCTGATCGACCTGGACACATAAAAAATTCTCGGCGTCGAGAGAGATTTGAGATTCTGTAAGTAACTCAGTGAGTGCTTTCGTTGAAGGGCTTGGCTTGGAAGAAGAAAATGAAATACGAACAACCGCGCTGGTCGTAATAGATCGACTTTCATGCTAGTTCTTGCTCCAGCATGAAAGTTCCATTTCAGGGAAGGACGACGTACCA
>Ga0153959_1000622_pt1 | contig 12111 bp, 9 predicted proteins | sample TSFL043MetaG_FD_104685 | JGI IMG/M metagenome (GOLD analysis project Ga0153959, IMG submission 104685) | Attine ant fungus gardens microbial communities from Florida, USA - TSFL043 MetaG | ecosystem: Host-associated > Fungi > Mycelium > Unclassified | place: USA: Florida, Wekiwa Springs...
CTCGATCCCCACGTGTGAGACTACCACTCGATCCCCACGTGTGAGACTACCACTCGATGCCTACGTGTGAGACTACCACTCGAGGCCTACGTGTGAGACTACCACTCGAGTTTCCATTTACATCAAGCGGACGCAATCGTGGAGACCCTTTTGGTCCATCCGCGTTGTTTCAAGGCGGTGCGAGGCGCATTCTACTCTGTTCACGGAATCTTGTTGGCTTTGAGATCGTGCTCCTCGATCGACTTGTTCCAAGAAATCGCTTGAGAGAAGCAAGTACACGGTTGAATCGTGTTCGCGGTGGATCCATACCCTTGGCGATAACTCGTGAAACGAACGCACTCGCGCTCCGACATGTTGTGAATTTACGCTTCGAAATTGATTTGCAACACACACACGCTTCGAGATCGATTCGCAACACACACAAAATTGAAATTTTCGATCAATTTGGCGACACAATTGATTGGTAGGCCATCACGGCAAGAAGACTCTCGAGCAACAGGAACCGAAGCTGAGATGTGTGAAGATGATGGTCAGCTATCAAGGCTCAGCTCACCATGTCAATGTAGGTCCTAATACTTACCCATCGGCTTGGAAAGATTGCGGAAGTTCTAGGACTTGGGCAGGGTCTCGCGCTCAGCAGAGACCTGGGCTCCCTGCGGGGGTTGGGATGGCTCCCGAGCCTCCATGTTCACCTCGACCAGCTGGGTTTTTGCTTGGTTCGGCTCAGGTAGAGGACGGGAATCCTGCAGCTGGGCACCCTGCTGCTGGGACTCCAACGGCCGGGGGACCTCGGTGGAGCCTGATTGCTGTGGACCTGCTGTCGTCACAGCAGCAGCAGATGGTGATGGCGTCGCTGCCGGAGCAGCGAGAGGGGCTGAACTCTGAGTCTCAGGAGTAGTGGTGTATGGAGAAGGACGTCTCCCGTACTTTGGCCATCCAGGGGCCCGACCCCCGGTAGACATGCGTGCCGTTCGTCTATCTTTGGGCATGGCAATGGGAAATGGCTCGTACTGGTAAAGTAGTTGAGAGTGGAATGATGTATGGTGGAGGTTTGAAAGGACCCCTGAAGTGACGCCAAAGGCAAGCGCCTCCTCCTCTTCCTTCTGTGACTCTTCCTTCTGTGATCTCAGAGAGTGCATCGTTAATGATCACGCGACTGGCTCTAGGTGTTGCGCCGTCCTTGGATTGTGAACTACGCCAATCTAACAGCGACGCTGGTGTTTCGTCAGCGTTTTTTTTTGATCATGAATCCAGTCTGTCCGCTTTCGTTCGTGCATCGGGACTGAGCGGATCTTTGTGTCTCAAACCTATGCGCAGCAGCAACAAAAAGGTTCTGAATATGACGCCTTTGCGGACAGTCCCAGTCGTCACTCCGAAAACCGCATCGAAGCTAACAACGATGGCGCTCATTGGCGAGCGTTCATACCGACTGGTACAGAGAGCACTACACTGGTAACATCGGCCTACCGAGCACCGATTTCGTAGCACACGTGTAGATTTTCGGCCGGATAAATTTTCCAGTTTCCGTGTCTGCGCGACTTAGCAGTTTCCCTTCCTCTCCTTGCTCCCTACCACTACCAGCGGCCGCCTTAGTAGCACTGCTGCACTAACAGCGTGAAGCCTACGCAAATTTTTGAGAGATATGGTCCTGTCTGCATTGAGTGCAGCTGGTGTTCCAACCACTTCTGCAATCTCGACACTGCCCTCTGACAGGACTCCTGCTTTCTTCCACGTCGATGAAGGAAATTGCACGCCGGTTTTGGGGTGTCGCGGTCTTCCTCAAAGTGCCATTTCGTCGTCATGCTCTATGTCGCTGCTTATCAGCCCATGATCGATGCCAGGTACGAATCGTGTGGGAGCATCTCCGTCCACCTTGGCAAAGAACGCTTTCTTTTTTTCGAGCCTCAGCTAGGCCGACAATACCGAGTTCTTCATAGCCGCCGAGAAGGACTTGACAACCTGTGGCGATTCCGCTCACTCTTCGATCGTGCGAGCGGGTCCAGAATCAACGCGAACGAGTCATTTGCATCTCTCCGGCCTCAACGCACAACTGCCGAAGATTTTGTCAGCCGTCAAGACGAGGGTGCCGAAGCAAGCCTCGCACGTCAACCCCAAAAGAGATTGCATTTCTTGCTTTCCACGACAAGTCACACTATTTTGACCTCTCTGGTCTTACTGGGGCAGATGGCTGGGACGACTGTACCCTTCCTCGATCTACCGTGGCGGGACGACTCCCTTCATTCTCCTGCAATGTCGGCTCGACGCTTTATCTGGCTAAATCCGAGATCCGCCCACCCAGAATGAAAGAGCTACGATCTAACCATATCCGTTTGGAGATGTTTGAGACACGCAGTCGAGTCAACACCAGAAGCGTCTCATCAGCTCGTGCCTTGAGGCTGCTGCAGGACAACTGGCTCAAAGTGCTCGAGATCCGGCCAGAGGACCTCATCAGGGTGCTGATCCGTTCCTTAGACGCACACTCTGAGTTCAAGTTGATACCTTTACGAAACACTTCTCGAGCAGATTCGCATGTACTTCCTCACGTCTCTCAATGGAAATTTTTGGTTGATTCGGAGAAAGTCCGGCCGTTCACGCACGAACTGCAGCTGACAGGCACTGGTCGAACAATTTGGTGGCCCTGCATCAGCGAGGTGCCGTCGCGAGGACGGCTGCACACAAAGTAGCACAAGGCTCTTGTTGCTACGCAATCACTTCAATCTCCTACCACAACTATCTCGAATGCCCCCTACTTCAGGCTTGTGTGGATTGCTTTCACCGACGTCCTCACCGCCATTTTGGGGTAGACCTTCAAGATCTCCTTGATTACCGAGGCTGGCCCAGCTGCGGATTCTCGAGCCTCTACAAATCTCTCTCGCAGGTAGATGAGATTTGTCTCAAACTTTGGGCCTCCGTTTGCATCAGTGCTCTCATCGGGGCCATACAATGTCTTCTGCGCGCTGATTCCGTTGCCATGCCCAAGTTTCTTCAACCGCATCGACTTCGCACCACGTGCGTCAAGGACTTTTCCCTTCCGTTTGTTTGTACTACGCTGGACCCACTCGACTCCCTCCCAGTAAGTTGAACACGCACTGGCTTGGTGGCAACGAGCTCATTGGCTTCGAAGTACGAGCTTTGGTATTGCAGGCCATTGGTCTTCTTCCAGCAAGTGAAAAGAGGGACGATCCTGATCTGGAAGGCCACTCAGTCGAGTCGCAAGCTGAGACTCTGATAGGGACTAACGCCACAAGGTGCCAAGCTCCAGAACGACAAGACTGGAGCAAAGACTGGAAGAGCAAGGCAAAGTATCGCTGTTGCGGGGTGCAAATTGCAGCACTGACATTGACGCTTTATCCTGGCCCACTGATGTCTATGTTCAGCTTGCGCCATCCTTGCGCCGTTCAGATGTGATAGCATGTATCCTGCGGGACCGATTCGAAGGCACCCTCCCCGCTTCGCCGACGCATTGCCCATTTCCGCGGTCAATCTCATCAGTGCTATAGTGATCTAGCTTGCCGGACCAGTTGACAATTAGATCTCCAATTGTCTGCCTCTATGAATTGCAGAAGTACCGTAACTTCACCTTGTATGAGGGAATCGACCCACGCCCTCCCGCCAGTTCGATTCATCATTTCTGGTGACGTATGGAGTGTCTCGAAGCAAAGAGCGTGAAGGGGAACACCGAGATCCCAGGACCCGCCCTCTTCGGCACCGGTACCAACGCGCTACCTCTCATCGACCGCCTCTCTTGTTCCCATTTTTGGAAACGGGCAGGTTTCAATCTATGTGCGTAAGCAGGAGGATCACAAACAAAGCTACAGTACGTACACAACTGTTGCCGGAGCGTTCGCTGCTATCCGGTAGCTCTTGGTTGCTACTACCCTAGCTTGCACAGCGCTCACATAGCTGCGCCTGACTACCTCGAACAGCAGAGAAGCACGGCTATGCCTGAGCCTGTCGTCGGGTGGCCAGAGCCGAACCGATATTCATTTGCTGAAATGCCCGAAGCGCTGCCGAGCTCGTTCTGATTCTTGTCTTGAGCTGGAAGACTGCGGATATTTCGTGAGTCGCATGATCGCTTGACCCTCGGAGTGAGACCTTCTAGTGACCACAGAGCGAACCTTCCTTACTCTCCTTGTCCGAAGATGTTGATACAAGATTCGAAGAGTGTCCGTTCCGCAAAAAGGCGATCACAAAGAGAGAGAGAGTTCCAGAAAAAACCGCAAAACATACCTAAAATCCGAATAAAAAATATAAATAAAATGCAGGTTTCTCGTTGTCAAGTAAGCCATGCTTCGACTGTCATGGACGAAAGTACTACGTGCGGGCTGCTAAAAAGCTCCCTCAATCGATCGTAGATGTTTCGAGCGGCTCTGAGTAAGCTCGAGAAGGCCAAACGGCACCCGCAAGTTGCTCGCAGAGGACTGAGAAACGCGTGAAACGTGATTTTGCATCCAAAAAAGAAAAACGAAAAACGCATTCTGGAGAAGATTGCAGAAGCCTAATCTGGCCGGTGTTGCGCGCAAGATCTGTGGGGTGGCTACGCGGAGGAAAAAACGAAGGAGCAGCTCGACACCATCGAATCGGTCCCACCATTATGTCACGAAACTGGAAATGAAGGATGAGAGCATGCGGATAACACAACGCGGTGACTAGATCATGCCACGTGTGCAGACACCTCTTAGGGCATCTTGACAAGCCAGCTGCGCTAACAGAATCCAAGATTGCTGCCGGAGCGCACTGCCATGATCAGTTCGAGACCTTGTTGCCCAGCTGCAGCCTCCAACATCAACCTGATTGGTCCGCTCTGGAGACGGTCGAACACCTTGGTCCCGACGGACCGGTCTCGATGCCGTCGAAGACGAATAGGAGCTGCGGGTGGGAAGCACGTGTGTGCTGGATAATAACGTCTCGTTTTTCAAGAGCTCTGACTCGTAAAGGAGCCCATTACTTGGTGCGTCGTTGTTCAATGGAAGAGCCGCAATGCTCGTTTTATTGCTCCGGGCTGGTGAAACATGCCTCTGACGAATCAATGCCGTGTTACCTCTGAGATCACACCTCTCATCGCGGCTGATTCATAAAGCCAAGGCCGGAGATGGGAACAATCGTTGATCTTCGCCGCGCGCCTGCAGCTCGCCTCCACCTCGCCTCCACCTCGCCTCCACCTCGCCTCCACCTCGCATTCACATCGCCCGCCAAATATTCCGCCAAATCGCACGACTTTGACGCGAGCGTTGGAACTCAGCACGGTCTAACAAATTATTTTCGGCCTGACTGCAGTGATCCGATCCCGAAATCGGAAATTTTCTTGGTGTGAATAGCCGAGCTGTCAGGATCGTCAAGCAGTGCGCGATGCAGCCTGTTCACTTGGTGAAATAGACTCGCAGGTCAGTCCGAGCATAGCAAATGCTCGGGGGCGATTGAGGGAGTCGAGGTTTGGAGGTAAGCCTCACAGCTCAATCCGCTTTCAAAACCAGCACGAATCTATACGTGCGGCTGCCTTCAGCTACAGGTCCACTAGGGACAAGGAACGGTTGCGGGTGGCGCCGAATAGCTGGGCGCTTCTGCAAATCACACTCCGTCGGAAGTCCCGGCTTGGACTTTGTTTTCAGCCAGCAAGCTACTGTAGATGACCGCGTCTCGGAAAAGTCGCTGACCTACAGCAAGAGTCGAGTGTCCGCGGCAGATGCTCGAGGAGATTAAACTTTTTATTTCAGGGTTGTGGTTCGCGCGGGCCTGTGCGTCTTCTCATCGAATTAGGAATACTGCGAGGAGAATTTAATCTCACAGAGATAGGGATTCATATGTGTTGGTCCGAGCTGAAAGCTCAGCGAATCGCGCTTTCACAAACCAGTCAAGGGTGCATTGAAACCGCTTGCGCAGTAGCTCCCGACCTAAATTTTCCACTTAAGCGCCTTCTGCGCTTTTCGCACTGAACACCAGCATCATCACCACGCTTCATACGACGATCTGAGCCCTGCCGACAGATTGAGTCTCTCCATTTGCCTTGTACCGCAATTCTCGCCTGGTTGTGTCCATCATCACCCCTCTGACGGTCCTCGACGCTCTCAGGAAGTTTCATCTTACTCGTTCATGGCAAAGGATGCAATTCGGCCCCACGTCTTTCGCCTCGTCCTTTGATTGCTGCCCGGCGGTGCAAATCGATATCTGTGCCCGCGCGATCACCATCTTGCATGTCCAACATGGGCAGTCATTCTTCCGTGCTTCGCCATGACAGTCCGACTCTTCTTGTGACATTGCACCGTCTCACATCAGAAAATCCCCGACAGTCAAAAGTAGCTCGATGATGCGTGAGACAGCTGCTACATGCAAGATGTCCACGCTATCAGATCCAGTCAGATTTCACCAACGACTATCGCGGCATACAGCTTTGTCTCTGTGTATTCCTTTCCCCGGTGCTAGTTCGTCCGTAGCTCGAATGCATGCATCGAGTCATAACGCGGTATCCTGGATGAACACCCGAGTGACCCTTCAGGAATGCACGGATGCTTTAGCAGCCTTATGGCAATGCATCTTCTAGATTCCAAAGAGCCCATCTCCTTCGCCTGTCGCCACTTCTTCTTATCGTACCGATATCATTCCACCGCACCCTTATTCTGCTTTGACGTCAACATCGCCGCGCTTCCGTCATGATCCGACGCAGATCCGCCCCGTACCTCATGAACGCATGCCTGATGCTCCGCTGAGGCGCCAGAGGATGACGACGGCTCCGTTAGAATTGCGAGTCGATCGCTGGCCATGCTCAGGTAGCTTTGTTTGCGACTGTTCCCTCCTCTATTTCGGCTCGACTCCTTCTCTGCTCGACTTTCTGATGGCTCGACTCTTTCGTCTGCGAATAGTTTTACTCTCTGATAATTTCTTCCAGTCGCAAGCTCCGAAGCTAGCCATGTTGCGGTTGCCTGGCTTGCCCGTAATTACTCACTCGTTTCAAGCAGTCTCGAAGAATCGTCTCCGATCACTTCGTCACGATCTTTGACCATCACCTGATACGCTGTCTGATAGCAGCATGCCTTTCAGTAGTAACATCGCAGAGCTTAGATTGTCGAGGATCATCTGTCTCAAGGCTCGCTTTGGCAGCTCAGTACCCCCCGGAGGCTCCGACTGTCACCCACTTCCCCCGTTCACACTTGCCCATTCCTGTATTTCCCTTTCCCTCTCTCTCAAACCTCCCGAGGGACCACTTCCTTAGCCCAAATGGCGATCGTAAAGCATTTGTGCTGCTGCGGCAGAACAAGCCGTGCTACTCTTCTATTGAGCGAGTAACGATGGCCAAACGTTGCACGACGACGTTCGAGTATGTGCAGTCGATAGGCGGAGAGCCTGTCCCGTAAATGTTCGAGTGTCTACAGTCAGGGTGTTCGAGCTCATCTCCGCGCTGATTGCTTCATGGCCCGATCACCAGTGGCGCAGTACCCATTTAGCTATGCGCCATCTGTAAAAACTTTGCCTCCGCACCACTGGCATTAAAGTCTCAATTGATACATAACTTGGGTCCAAGCGCTCCTTGGCAGGAGAGGACACTTAAAACGCAGTTTTCCGACGCTTCAGATCAAATTGATGGGCTCTAACCGCGCCGTCGGGGCGGTCGAACCAGCGATCCACAGCATCTCGTCCACGGCGCTCTTCAGCCTTCCAAGCCTTCTCGCGAATCAACCTATGCTGCGCCTTCCACTGACGAGCCAGCGCCGTTCGAACCCGAATCTTGCCACCGGAAAGTCGCAGCTATAAACCGGTCCTGCTCGCTGTTGGCGCAAAGCTGCGACGCTGAAAGGGGCTGACGTGCAATATTGAGCGAGTTCGCACAATGTTCCGCCCTCTCCACCCCAGCATCGATGCCATCCCTCTTGACTGACGAGGCTTTTACTACATCAATCATCCTGTGTGGTAACCGTTTTTCAGCGCAAATCCGATGAAGCAGGAAACACGCCGGCTCTTGCGCTCCTCAGGATATCAGCGCGGCAGATGGATGGAAGAATGGTCGATACTCCTCAGGCTCGAAGAATACAGCTGAGCTCGTTACTGGCCTTGCTGCTTTGGTCTGAAATTAGTCCACCGCTGTGCGACGCTCCACACCCGACTGCTGCTCCTCTTTGCCCCGGCCGAACGAAGACTTTCAAAGCCAAGAGTCTCGGGAGATCAATATTTTAGATGTGCTTTGAGAGAGATGTGCGAGGGAGGAGACGAAGTGATCAGTCGTGGAATTGATGGCGGAGCTTCATCAGACTGACCAGTGCGAAGGCACAAGGGAAACTCCTTGGGCTTCGAATGGCTCCGTAATCCCGTAAAGCGCGGAAGCGTCGCTGGTGCGAGAAGTTCCGAGTGCGGTTGACTCGGACGATTTTCGGCATTTAATTCCGAGTGTAATTGATTCAGACAAGTGCTCCGGCGATGATTCCGTCTGAGAAAGGGCGTATTGGACAACCATCCTTGTCCAAGTTGCTCGCGCGCAGAACCCAACGTGGCCAGCGCGCCACCACACACCCGTTTGCATCCGTGAAAAGTTGACAGCTGACTACATCCATTTGACAACAGCGTTCACTGCGCCTCCGTTAGCCTTCTATTCGAGAGCCTCGTTGCTCTTATGGACTTCATTCGTGCACAACCGGTTGCTAGGTCTGGGAAGACCGATCTTGAAGATGCCCTTCAGCACGACATTGTTGCTCCATCCGATGCTCGCCTGGTAAGATACACATTGACTCCTAGTCCGCCAGGAATGCCCTCCAGCATCTGAGGTTGCTAATCCCCTTTCCTCTTCAGATCTTTTGCAGATCTATTGCAATGGCTCACTATTCTTGCGTTTCGTTCAGTCGAGCGCTCAGCCTCGGCTATGTACTCGGATGTGACCCATTATCTTCACGATCGTCATGGTCCTCGTCAGTCAGCATTGACCCAACCGATCCTGTTCAAGTGCTTGGCCTAGCCGTGGCTGCACCTGGCCTAGTAAATCGAATGCGTGAGACCATCAAGCTTGGATACCCAGCATTGAGCTAATTTAGTGGCTCAAGCCGCTTCGGCCACGCAGCAGTATCGCCGACATGCTACGCCGCTTTGTGCTCCCATCACCGTCAGACGCAGCTTCTTCTTGCTCGGGGCGCACTAGGTGGCTGGTCATCTTCAATCTGTGACTCATGCCACGCCTCATGGTCCCGCCTTCTTCTGTAGCATCTATGACACCGTGCAGCCCCATCAAAAGCTCCAATTTGGTCGACGTACGAGTGAGTAGCTGACATGCAAAACCCGGTCGCTGCAGTCCTGAAGCGGCGTCTCTTATCGCCAGCTCCCAAGCCTTAGTGTCGAACATCTCCAGTCTGATCTGCAGTGACGCGCAACGGGGCAACATGCATCAGTCTTAGACAGAAGTTTCAAAGGAATCTCACGCCAGACCGGACAGAAAGACGTTCGCTGTCCCGAAGCCTTGCCCTTTTCTTCTATTGGGACCAATGCATTACCCATGTTGCTTCATCTGAACAACGATGACGTTGGGTCCGGACTTCGCAAAAGCTCCATCAGCGATCCTGACGTTGTACGGGCTTTCTTCAAAGAGGTTTGGTCCCCATACCCGCAGCGACAGACCAACCTTATTCCAGTCCGCGTCAGCTCTGATGCAAACGTACTTGCTCATACCCTTTCATTGCGCTGTTCTGCTCCCCGTGAATGGCTTGCTTACTATCGCTTGCGCAGACCGAGTTCAGAGGTTCAGTGACAAGAGACACATAGCTTCACGTCAACATCAAGCTTGGCAGCAGAGACATGTCACTCGCCGGCACATGCACCATGTCGCTCATATGGAAGACTTCAGCGCCAAGGTCCGCCACCGCATCCTCGCCATACGCAACTGCCTTGCTCGTTGTGCTTCTAGCATCCTTCACGAGACCACCGTTTCTAGCTAGCTTATTAGCCTTCACCACAGGACTGGCAATCCTTTGATCCCTCGCGCCTCTGACAGGTGACTCGACACCGTCCAAAACCGTCCTGCATTTCGACTCTGACCTCTCAATCTGGGCCATCTAGAATAAGCAGGTGGAAGGCACTTTCCTGGGTTTCAATTGCGGTCTTGGTGACTCATCACATAGCGCAAAGCTACCACTCACTCTGATTTTTCTCAAACAGATCGTCTCCGCCCTCCCAAGGCATGTTGGTCGCGCAATCGACACGCGTAGCGCGCAGCCCAGTCACACAGTCGACGTATGCTTCACGCAGCCTTCTGCCTCGTCTGAGCCTGCATCCTGCAAGCTCGAGATCCCACTTCGGGAACGGAAAGGTAATGCAACACGTTCAACGGCACACCACAGTCTCGTTGAATGAGGACGCCTTCCGTCACACGATTAGTATGTCACCCACAACAACCAACGCAGCCGCCTCATTACAGAATCGGCGCAATATTGCATTATAGAGATTTGGCACGGGCCAGCCCGTCGAACAGCTGGATTGCTCGTCCTGAAGCAGGCACCGCTTGTTGTAGGGACTCCAGAAACATTCCGATGGTTTCGACGGACTTGCGTCGCTTCATGCTGCTGCTAATGTCGCTAACTCATTGACTCCAGGGCGATGCAGTGTTCGCAATTGAATGGCTCCGAAAATCTTCCTCTCCAGCTACCGCAGCGACTGGGAGCTCGCAGCGAAGTGATCACATGTGACAGCTTGCAACTTCGTCTTGACACCCGCCGCCTCCATGTCCCTCGTAGTCGGTGTCTACTATCTTCGCTCTGCATCTGGTGACTCACATTTCTGCGTTCCGTGCTTTCAGCTGCAGAATTGGGAAAACAAGATTCGATCTTGCTGCTTCGAAACTTTCTTTCGAAATTGAGTTCGCGGTCGCGTCAAATTAGTTACTGTTCTGTGTCGGAGCGGCTGAGGTGGGCTGATAGAAAGACAACGATCTAAGCGCAGCGGAAAACGAGCGGCAAGATTGGCAAGAACCGATCGGATTGAAGTGCAGAGCTGTAAGAACGCCGATGGACGGGAAACACACGTTGAAGATTGGATGAACGACTTTGGCCGCAAGCAGCGCCATTTCATATGGCCAGCAAAAGGCGTATGGCAAGATGGGGCAGCACTGTACCTGTACTTGGGGCCAAGCTCTCCTCTTAAAGCCGAAAGCAGCTCTTCGTGGGTTTAATTGCTAGCGTTAGTCGGCAGCTGCTAGGAGCGCAGGCGGTCCTATTGAACATCAACTGAGATCAATTGAATGCTGTCTTCAATAAAGTTTTAGCCAAAATGCCAGCATACTGTATGTGAACTTTGACGTTCTGTAGTCACAACTCAAAATAAGCTCGATGGCGCACACGGTGAGGATACAGCCCACCAAAGGTGTTGAGAAGAGACCAATTGGGGATCGATCTTGAGGGTTTGCATCATGCCATGTGCTGGTTTCCCACTCATCTCATCATCCCGCCACATTCTCATATTCAAGATGGCAGACAACAACACAGATGAAATTCGGAAGGTGACATTCCCGTTGGAAGTCTACCGCCCCTGCAGCAAGAGTGCTGAAGCCATCGATGCGGTAAAGGCAGGGGCTGAAGAGCAAGGGTATAATATAATAGTAAGGAGCTCATCAAAGACTAGAGTCTACCTCATTTGCAGCTGGGCAAGGAAGGCAGAAAGGGGTGCGGAGATGGAGGCATGCCCCTTCAAAATCAACATCATCAAACCAGGAAAGTACTGGCATGTGACGCTCCTCGAGGACTGTCACAACCACGATCCCGAAGGCAGAACAGAGAAGGCAGTGTCAAAGACGAAAGGGAAGGAGGAGAGCAAGGACAAGGCAAAGGCAACGGATACGGGGGCAGAACAGGCGGAGGAAAGACACGAATCGGGATTGGCGAAAGCAGAGTCGAAAGCGAAGGCGAAAGCAAAGGCCAAAGCGAAAACGAGGGCAAAGTCGTACGCAAAGTCGAAAGCAGATTCGAAGAAAAGGCAGCGGGAGGACGTAGGAGAGTACGGAGCGGACGACTTAGGAGAGGAGCCGGAGGAGCTGCAGGAGCTGGAGGAGCTGGAGGAGCCGGAGGAGCCGGAGGAAGACGAAGAGCCGCAGGAGCCGGAGGAAGAAGAGGGGAAGCAGGAAGAAGGCGAAGCTTCCCAGAGTCGTAC
>Ga0153959_1000626_pt1:0-2500 | contig 12028 bp, 7 predicted proteins | sample TSFL043MetaG_FD_104685 | JGI IMG/M metagenome (GOLD analysis project Ga0153959, IMG submission 104685) | Attine ant fungus gardens microbial communities from Florida, USA - TSFL043 MetaG | ecosystem: Host-associated > Fungi > Mycelium > Unclassified | place: USA: Florida, Wekiwa Springs...
AAATGAAAGAAAGTCAATCTATTCCTGCAATTGCGGTCAGTCTCGCTACTGAATTAGTTGCCGCCCCCTACTTGCTCATTCGCAATTACTACCACAAGAAAGTCGCCCCTATCTCTAAGGGGGCTTATGCACTCCACGACTTTCTTATGTTATGGGGTCCCGAAGACTGAATTTAGCTGCCAACCCTAGTTAGCAAGCTGAAAAAGCCCTTTTCCCTTTCTCTAAAAGGTAAGCTTCATAGCTCCAACCGGGCTGTCGCCGCCGCTTACTAAGCGCTGGTTCTATCCCGGCCAAGCAACCAAAGCCGGGGACCTAGGTGGGAATAGTGAAAGAAAGAGAAGGGGAAGAAGCGGGGTAGAGGAATTGGTCGACTCATCAGGCCCATGACCTGAAGACTGCAGGTTCGAATCCTGTCCCCGCCTAATCACTTGAGATGCTGGGGAAGCCGGCAGCTATGCCCTAACTCACTCCTTTGAGTCATTTTTTCATTTTTCAAAGAAAGCCTGGTGTTCTTTCGCCTTGCATAACGTAAGGAAGACAGACTGTCACACGGCCTAAGAGAGAGAAAGAAAAGTCAGTGACGGCAGAGCACTAGAGGCATTCTACTTCTCGGTTCTTTTACCAGCCAGCCTACGGCACCTGAGCATCTGCACGACGTTCTCATATGATCCTGTGACTGGGCTGGGCCTAGGCAGTTCGGAAGAAGGGTATCGTCAAGACTTCTCGAGAATAGACGAAGGGGAAAGGAAGTTAATGAATGGCAGAAGGCCGGATTGAAAAGTGCGGTTCGCTTTCTATGGAGATAAGAACAAGGAAGCACTGGCCATGGCAAGCATTGGTTGGAAGAAAGAGGGCGGAGCTTTAAGTATGCAGGAGGGGCTCGAGCCTTGATGGATTTCTGCGTGACATAAGTGATGTCGAACTCTGATAACAACAGCTGCCATCGAGCAGTCCTTCCTGATAGTGCTGGCTTCTCGAACAGAGACTTCAATGGGTCCATCCTGGACAAAAGCCAGACTTGGTAGGCTAGCATGTAGTGTCTAAGTCTCTGCGTGGCCCAGACAAGCGCAAGGCATGCCTTTTCAAGCGAAGAGTATCTAGACTCATAGCCCCCTATGTTGTAAGTGGTAAGGGGAGAGTCTTACTCAGATAAAAAAAAGCCCTTTCCCCTTTCTCTAAAAGGTAAGCTCGTTCCACCCCTTCACGAATTCTTTTGCAGCAGCTTGAACTGAACCCGGGATATCAACGTGAACGAGAGAAAAACAAACCCCTTTTTCTCTCTCTAAAGATTTTTGCTGAGGAGGAGTTCCCGAGAATCCCCTCATCAGGTTTCTCGGAGGCTTCTACCCCGGTTATCTCTCCTGAAATCACTCCACTTCCATCTCCGAGAAGTGTATCCGACGAATTTCTTCCTAAAACGGTGTCCGTTATGGTCGCAGCAGCTGATGCTGCCTCCACATCAAACTTTCTTCCTCCACCTGCTAACAACACTATAGAGGAAGGGCTGGCACAACTGCGGAGGCGATTGGAAGAAAAAGAAGCTGAAGTTGCCAATTTGACGGCACGTATGGTTGGTGTGAACAATCAAGCCCAACAAGTGGCGGGTCAAGCTCAACAAGTGGTTGGTCAGACCCAACAACCAATGGGGGCACCTCTTCCGTCGTTTTTGGGTAGTATACCCCAAATGCCACCACCACCTATGATGCCAATTCCCTAAACTTCACCAGACCCGCTCACGATCTACTAAAGGGGTAAATCCGGCTTCTAAAAATGACCCGGGTTATGAAACAATGCCGAATAGTATTACGGAGCTGCGAGATTTCATTCTCAAGAACGTTCAAGATTTCCATCACCACGTGTCTCGTCCATCTTATCGGTATCGTAAACCCTATCCGGCTTGGATCGATAGTGTACCATTTCCGCCTGGGTATGTAATGCCTTAATTCTGTATGTTCAACGCTTTGGGCAACCCAGAGCAAGACTTGGCACACTTTCTTTCCCGTTGCGGGGAGACCTCTAAGAATGGAGCATTATGTCTTCGACAATTTGTGCAATCACTCGAAGGAGATGCCTTTGTATGATATAGCAAGCTGCCTCCTGGGTGAATCCCTGATTGGGATAGATAGTCTTGTGGCTCGGTTTCACAAACACTTCTACAGTACCCACAGGAGTGTAGGCGTGACAGAATTGACGGAAGCCAAGCAGCGTCAACACGAGTCTGTTGATGACTTTATCGCCATATGGATAAATCTGGAACTCTCCTGTGAGCAAGAGTTCTTCGAAGCGCAACAACTTAAGATGTGCATCAATTGCTTCAGATATGAGTTGTCTCACATCTTGGCTTCTCAAACAATCCAAACTTTTGAAGAACTATGTTCAAAAGCACATGATCTGGAAGCCCAGATTTTGAGAAAGAAAGGGAAAAAGGAAGAGGGTAAGGCTGGAACGTCTGCTACGATTGCAATGGTGGAGACAAACAAAGCCAATAAAGCACCTGTAT
>Ga0153959_1000626_pt1:7500-12028 | contig 12028 bp, 7 predicted proteins | sample TSFL043MetaG_FD_104685 | JGI IMG/M metagenome (GOLD analysis project Ga0153959, IMG submission 104685) | Attine ant fungus gardens microbial communities from Florida, USA - TSFL043 MetaG | ecosystem: Host-associated > Fungi > Mycelium > Unclassified | place: USA: Florida, Wekiwa...
CTAGGTGGAGAGATTCCCCTGGTTCTTCTTTCTCGTGAGCTAGGTTTAATAGATCAGTTCCCTGTACTGGGCGTTGTTGAGATAAAGGGTCCACAAACCTCTATCTATTAAGAAAAGGTAGTAACGAGGTTCTCGTCCTGCCCTCCAAAGCAAGAAGACGAGACTGCTGCAGCTGGCAGTTCGTTCTCGGATACCTCCGAGCCGGTCTCTCCTATCTCCAACCGAGGAAAGCGCTTTTGCAGGTTTTAACTAAAGAAAAAGTCGTGTTCGGGTTCTTCTTTCTTAGTATTGAAGTAAGCGCCAAGAAAAGCATTCTTCAACTTGATATCATCAATCAGGATAAGGAGAGTCCTAAAGCAGCAAAGGAAATCAGGAGGCCCAGGGATAGGCCCAAGAATCCGTATAAAACCCGCCTGGCCATTACGAACTATAATACTAATCCCCTGCCTTAGGTGATGTCCGATAGCAACCCAGGGGTTACAAATGGATGAACCTAGAGGCAAAGAACGCTAATGGACGTGAAGAACTGCCCCTGCGGAAGAGACTTAGCTCTTTTATGCCTAGCCCACGCCGGCTCTAGTTGCATCACAAATCTCCAAGCCCATTTGACAAGCGGTTAAGGTAATGGAATTTTGCATCCCAACCCAAGAAGAATTGACCGGAAAACTGCTTCCCACCGCATTAAGTGCATGCAAGATCCAAGGTCTTGGCCATTCCATAAGAAATCTCTTTGAATAGCTTCCAAACAACCAACGGGAATCCAAAACAGCGAAAGGAAGTCAATTTGAAGGCTATGGAGACAGGATCTCAGTAGTTAGATCTGACCTGCAAATGAGAACAAATGGACCCAGGCTAACCTTTGCCTAGTACACTTCAACACCAGCTCCCAAAGAGCTTTAGAGCACCGCCCAGTGAATAATGGCAGCCCAAAAAAAGTGGCAGGCATGGATTGTGAGAGATGGAAACTGGAGTAAAGTCCCGAAGCAGCTCCCTAATCAATAAGCCTACCAGGGGAGTCCGCCATCCAGATGAATCGGTATGGAGAAAGAGGATCTCCTTGTCTAGTCTCTCTAGTCCCCTGAAAGTCACCATAGGGGAGGCAAGTAGATAAGATTGAGTATGAAATCGTGGATACACAAGCTCTGATCCACTCACACCATCTAGAGGTGAAACCAAACTGCTGCAGCATCCTCAATATATCAGAAGATTTGGATATCTCTTCCTTTTCTGCTTCCCTTATACTTTCTCGAATTCTTCCTTCAGTGCTTCCAATGCTTGCTTCCAAATTTTCCGAAGTTCAAGTCTTGCTTGAATTCTTTAAACAGATATGACTTCGGTTAAGGCCTACAATGATCACCCCGGTGGAGAGCAGGCTTCTCCTCCAATGATGACGAACTTCATTCTTAGAGCACAAAAATTTCAGCAAGGAATATGACTTTGAGTCTCTTCTCCTTGCTTGGGAGTTGTCAAGAGATGATTTGGACCGAGGCCTAGGTGTAGGATGGACACCTGGGTGGAGATCGGGACTTCTCTTCAAAAATGATGATCAGATGCTCGAGCGGGCTGAACTGCCTTTCTCTTACTTTAAACTGAGATGCTAACAGAGGATTCTCAGTCCAGCTTCTTTAATGCTTGCTGAAATGTCTTCCAGAGATCTAAATCCTACTTTCCTCTTCTAGTCTAGGTTTCGTTCCCCAAACGGCATTCGAACCAACCTTGGGAAATGTCAAGCTGAAACCTCTTTACCCATTTTCAATCAAGGACCTCTTCTCCTTTCCTTCTTGCTGCAATCTTCTTTGGTGCTGGCTGAAATGGTTTTCCGAAGTTTAAGAGCTCTCTCTCTTCTCTTGACCGACCTCTATCTTTGAAAGAGACCCGAATAATGGTAGGTGGCCTCCTTTGCAAATCAAATTCTTTTCGAAGCTACCGGCCGAATTCCACTTCCTCTTTCATGGCTTTCACATTATCCAATAGTGATCATAAGTGGTGGTACTTTTTAGTGAAAGGTAGGGTTCCAAACCTTCAGCCCATTAGCAGAAGAAATACTCGAACAACTAGATCAGAATGAATGGTGGTATCTGGTTCCCACGGGACTGCCGTAGCTTTACTTAGATAGGGCTTGACGTCGACTTTTTTCTTTTCGTTCTTGTCATTGTCCGTGGACTTCGATCGGATCCCTCTAGACATAAGGCCATCCGTAAAGTCAGCCTACTAATTAATGATTGACTAAAGGCTTTTTCCGTGTCGATTCTGACTGTGACTATGCCCCAGCCAAAAAAGCCTATTTCTGCTTGCCCGCCCAAGCATTAAAAATGAGGAAAGAAAGAATGAAAGCAAGCCACTCGTCTCCAACACCGGATCAGGAGTTCCGGAGAGCCCCTACCCTACGGCAGATCCGCTAGCTCCACTCCTCAGTCCTATTTCGTTCCCTCCTTCTCGTAAGTAGGTAGGTACGATCGGATCAATACTATATCGATATCGAGTTTTTCTTCTTTGGAAAGTGTTAGTTAAGTCAAGCCAAGCGATTTCATTCTGAGCTTATAGAATCTCACTAAGAAACAACCCTTTTTCTCCTGTATTTAAGATTTGTAACAACCTTAAAGTGAAAGGCAGTAGTCAGTTTCAAGCCCTTAACTTCTTCAAAAGAGCTACACTCTCTTGTTGTTTGATGGTCAGGTGGCTTTGCTTAGAGAAAAAATCCCTGTTTCTGGTGCAACTCTTATATAGTATAGAAAGCGAGAGTAAAGTCAAGCTTTTTAGTGGAAAGGAGTCGAAGAGAAATCCCTCTTTCCGGAATGCGTGCGATGCGCGTCTCTTCTTTTTGGGAGGAATCTTTCCTTCTTGTGCCGGCGGCGCGGTAAGTTCAGTACTCTTGGGCGACTCGACTTTGGAGAAAGTTCCTCTTGAAAGTCCTGCTTTGTAAGTGAAGCAAGTTAGGTTATTCGCTCTTTCTTTGTTTGAGTAGGCTTTTGGGCAGTTTAGCTCTAAAGGTCACCTTTGGATTCTTAAGTAGGGGGCACTCGGGATAGTTAAGTCAAGCTAGTTCAGTTATCGGTCGGTGGATCAGAGAATACATCTCCAGTTTTGGTAGTCGTTCCAGCGGCTTCGCTTATTTAAAACTCCTTATGTTTCGAGCGTTTATAGGGCGTTTAGCGAGCTTAGAGAATCAAGAAATCTATCTCTTTCAGGAGAGCGGTACGACTATTTTAGGTTAGAGGAAGGTCGAAGAGAGAATTGCTTTCCGGGCTAGTCGGGTAGGCAAGTGCGGGTGGCTTTGTCTTTTCGGAAGATAGTAGGCAGGGATAAGAATGCTTCTTATTAAGAATTAAGAAAGGGCAGAAAGATCCTAGGGTAACCAGAACAGGAAGAGCATAGGTCTGGTTCTTGCTTTAGTTTCTTTCTTGCGCACTCAACCATCCACTGGTCAAGCTCTGGACGAAGCTCGCGCTCGGCCTCTCGGTGACCCTTTCTGTTTCGTTAAGGAGACTTGTCAACGGTGGCGGTTCGCAAAGCGGATCGTTCCCCTTTATCTTGAACGACAAGTGTCACTGCCCTCCTGGTCCACACTGGGTCTGGCGGAGCGATGTCACGACTGTAAAAAAAATCACTAGTTTTGGTGAGGCACGACTCGGGGGAAGAGATAGATCCAGCTTTTAGTGCGAATCCATTCGTTTCTATTCCAGTAGAGAAGCTAACGGGGGCTATTCGTAAGTGCTAAAACCGACCCCCTACTAACGTGAAACCGACATTCCAGGTCCAGGACCCGTTCCCCCCGCCGTACCCGATTCTTGCTTTCCACTATTCCCTGCTCTGATTCACCTTCGGCTAAATCAAGTTGCTTTTCTGCTTCTCCCCTTCGTCTTTTGAACCAGAGTTCTTTACTCGTGCTGCTTAGCTGCCGGTGACCACTTCAAGGAGTGTACTTTCTAAGCTAAGTGTAAATGCCTATTAAACTATTGCAAAAAAGTTTCCTTAAGAAGTCCTGCATTCTATCTATAATACATTCAACCTAGTAGGAAGAACTTCTGATCCATTGGCTATCCTACGTGTAGGCACAGGTGTAAGAACCGCGGAAAGAGATTCACCTTGGCGCTACTATTTTGCTATAACAAGGAACCAGCTAAAACGCTGCGCTGGCCTTTGAGACTGAACTTCGATGCCCTCGCCTGACGCAGCCCCCTTCCGCTACTGTTTTCTTGTTTCGACCCCCCTCGCACTCTTAGATCTCGCTAATGATCTCACCATTTTATAGTCGTTTTATCGAGTAGATATGGAAGATCACCATTTCTCACTTCTGGATATTCATATTATCTTTCGGAGCCTGAGCTGATCCGAATTCTGTAGTATATCATCCATATTTACCTACCTTGCTTGAAAGGGCGGAAATCCTCTTCTTCTAAGCTATGGTTTCATAATTGTAATTTGCTGAAACAACAACATATGTCTCCGCTCCGCTGTTTATTATACTTGCTGGCTCATCGCTGCCTACAGAGACGGGGTTCAGCCTCCTGGTCTGGAGAACAACCCT
>Ga0153959_1000627_pt1 | contig 12012 bp, 6 predicted proteins | sample TSFL043MetaG_FD_104685 | JGI IMG/M metagenome (GOLD analysis project Ga0153959, IMG submission 104685) | Attine ant fungus gardens microbial communities from Florida, USA - TSFL043 MetaG | ecosystem: Host-associated > Fungi > Mycelium > Unclassified | place: USA: Florida, Wekiwa Springs...
AGCAACAAAAGATGTTGTTAAGTCTAAGGTCTAATCCTCAGACTATAAAGCCTTATATACAGGAAATGATGGTCTGTGCACCTGGACAGAGCATCACATGTTCTACTGCCTATTGTTCTACATATGACAGTCCTTTTGTGTCTAGAATAGCAATAACTTAACCATATAAGGGGCTGTCCTTGTTTGTGTTCAAGGATTGATGTGTATCTATAAGTAATAGATCAGTGTCATGCCAAACCTTGAGGTCCTTGTATCTCCATAGGATCTTATTGCCCTAAGGTCTATTTATAGTTGTCAGAAGCATATTGAAGAGAGCTTTCATGTGCACATGGAAGCAAACATCTGTGTTTGGCAGTTCCTAAGATATCTGCTGATCAGTGTCTGGCACTGATTAACTGATATCTTGGTAAGTACTAATTGCTTTGACACATTTTGGGCATCATTTGAAAGGTCTTCTTAAAGGCTTCCAGACACATCTTAGACTGTGGGAAATGTGCAAGTATCCATGGAGTTATGGCCAAATGAAGTTTGTGACATATCTTCAACTTTCTATCAATCTTTTTTGTCCTTTTCTTTATTCCTCTCTTATACTTGTTTTTCTCTTCCTCTATCTTTTTCAGGAATGGATTCCTGCTATATCTTGAGAACAGTGATGAGGATGTTTTGTGTTTTCCTTGGTCAGTGGTATCCAAGTACAAAACAACTTTAAAACAAACAAGAGAATTATTAGGATCACAGACAAAACAATAATGCTAGTTCTTTAGTGTTATTCATGGAGAGAAATTAAATCAGAAAAATAAGAAAAAAGTTTGAGAGATGAAAACACAGTTTAAAAGTATACTTACAAGAGGCAAAAGTCATCTTGAGAATAAAGAAAACATGAGATTGGTAAGAAACAGTCTCAATAGAAATATAATATAAAGAAATGGAATTGTTTTTATGTTCTATTGTAAAGTATGCTAGTTCTAAATTGAGATGAGTTCTCTAAAGTGCATGTTTCTCTTACACTGTAATAGTCTTTACTGATTCCTAGTCTAGCTATACTGGTTCACCATTGATCTAGCAGTATAGTCTCAGATCTGGCTATGTTTTACAAGGTACTTCACTACAGTCAACCATATAATTAACAAGTCCTACTCTAAAGCATACCAAAAGTTTTACTTCCCAGAGTATAAGGCTATCCAAGTCTCTTAAGTAGTTCTAGTTATACTCGCAAATGAGTTTTCTATTCTTTTTTGGATGAGAGTATACATAACATTTAAGATACTCAAGATCATAACTTTACAACTCTAGAGCTCAGAAGATAGGTGCAAAGTTCCCTTTCTTGTGCCTTTCTTGTAACTAGAGTATTTATATTAAGAATACAAACAAAAAAATAAAGAAATAAAGAGAAAACAGAAACTTGAGAATGAAACTGAGAATTTGAAATGAAACTAAAGTGCATATATCCCACATGACCAATTCTTCTCAGTCCTTGCTAACCTACTTCTGTATTGTCAGAATAATGTCTTAGATATCTTGATGTTGAAATATCCTCTTGTAAGTGGTCTTTTTCATTACTGACTTGTCTTCAGCCCAGACTCAGGGCCTATTTTTAGTTTATGGTAGCCAATCAAGACTGTCTGTCCCTCACTACTGCTTAGGTACACTTTTGCCCTTCATTCTCTTCTCTTCTATCACATCTTATCTCTTTTTACTTGCCTGATATATTTTTCTAGTGTAGTTTAACAGTACTACAGATTACTTCCTGTTTTTGCAAATAAGATCTATTTCTATAGTTATCCATCAATAATTGATAAATGCATCTAATAAGTAATTTATGACATCAAAGATCCTGATAACTGTTCCTATATACTGTAGTTATCTTGTAAGTAATACTTTGCACTCTCAAGTCTATTCTGAGTAGTTTCTCAGTCCAAAGACTAGAATACTGACTATCTAAGAAAGTTGGGTATTGATTTTATGAGTTTAAGGTATCTGATAGTGATGATTATAACTACTACTCTATCTCTCAAGTATGTTTACACTGAAAGGTATAATCTGAGCAAAGTGTAGGAGCTGCCATTTTGGTTCTAAAGACAGACTAGTCTCATTAAAGTACTAAAATGTTATTATTTTTCTGTAAATTGTTAATCTGGTTTAACAGCATACTATATCATTACAAGATTCTAGTACTACTTGTGACTTTTGCAAGCTAATAGGGGATATACATTTTTCTGACTGTAGATCACAAATGTTATACTCTATAGTCCTAAGGAAAAATTCAATTTGGGAGTTCCTTTTTCTTTCTCACTTAAAGAAATAGAATCAGAGATTTCCTCAATTGATATGCTATTTACATTGACAACCTCAAGAGAAGATTCTGAGTCATCACTATCTTCCTCCAATAGTTTTATCAACTATGTTCTAAATGACTGATTTTTGTTCTTGCTTGGACCCAGTAGAGATGATTTCTGGAAAGAGAGTCTATAAGGACACTTTTTCTTATTGCCAGGCTTGTTGTAATAGTTCACTGTATTATGTGATTTTGCCTTGTTTTTAAAGCCTTTTCCAGTGCATATCAGATAGTATTACAAGGTTTTCTCTTTTTTTTTTGGAATCTCATTTATTTCTATTGTATTTGGGTCCTTCTTTTCTCTACTCTTCTCTATATTTGCCTTTGGACCAAATATTGCACTCTGGGCCTTGTTCAGATATAAAGTCTTATATGCTTGTATCAACAATTTTAGATAATCATCCCATGTTTTTGGAGATTGATTTGTAATTTCACAGATAACGAGTGTATTTTGTAACTCATCAGAAATGACTTTATCACTTCTTAAACTCATACCACCATCAAGTTATGGTAGCGCCTGAGTTTAGTAGTGTGAATACAATGTTTGAAGACTCCCAGAACCCATACATAAATCAACCTAACCCCGAGAGACCACCAGACACTGCTGTTAACATACAGCATGGCTGTATGTTCCAAAGAAATAGTTTTAACTCACCTCATCCTTAGCTCAAGAAGTGATTATCACCACCAACAATGTTCCTGCGGCAAGTGATCTCTCAATAATAGAGAGATATGTCAAATCCATTGAAGGTATTAATCAAAAGGACATGCTAGCTCCTAAACTCCCCCAGTCCAAATCATATCTAAAAATTACAGGCCTCCCATACATTCAGCCGAGTGGTCTTGTATTAACTAGCAAAGATTTAACTAACTACCTAAAAAATAGTGATCTCTTCGAAAATATCACATTGGCAGCCCAGCCATGAGTTATCAAAGCCTTACCAAAGTCAGACATAGCCATCATTTGGATAGACATATGGGACATACAAAGTGGCTCAAAAGCAAAAATACTAATCAACTACTCTTTTAATTATGGCAGTTTATTGCCACTATTAGAGGGACAAATATAAATCCAGGAGAACCTCAGTGCCATAATTGTTGGAAATAGTGTCATGCCACCTTTGCATGCAAAGCTCATAGGTCCAAATGTCAAAAATGTGACAGTCCCCATAAAATTGAAAATCATAGAGACATGGCCTGGTGTTGTAAGGTAAACTTCAAATTAGATCCCCCCCGACTCGAGACCAAACAAGGGGAACCATGTCCTCACACATTCAAATGCGTAAATTGCAAAGGTGATTATCTAGCTGACAACAATAAGTGTCCATACTAGAAACACAGATTCAATTGCAAGTAGCACACAAAGAAAGCTCAAGAGACCAGGGAAATTAGGGCCAACTCAATTTACCTAATTGTAGGTGGGAAAAAAAATGATTAAGCATAATTTAAAAATATTTTCTCAAAACATTAGAAAAAAATAAAACACTTACAGACATAATTCTAGAAACTCAAAAAAATGTATCCAATATCATTTTTATTCAAGAACCATCTTGGTCTTTACTCAGGCAATTACCTAGCCATACTAACCCTGAGGGTGATCCATATTATGGCATCCTAAATCATCCAGACTGGTCACTATTCATACAAAATGATAGAGGCATTGAAAACTATTCCAGAGTTGCAACATACATCAACAAATGACTTTCAAGAATGAGGTTCTCTCTTAGAAAAGACCTCATAAATCATTGTGATATCAATGTCATTGATTTTCATAATGGACAAGACATTAATTTCATCATCAATGTATACTCTAACAGCAATCAAACAGCCCTACAAGTATTATGAAATAACACAAGAAATATTGGAATCACAATAGTCATGATAGACAACTTTAACATCAGGGATAGCAACTGGGATCCAAGCATCCAGTACCATTCTATTCATATGGAAGATCTTATGTTCATTGCTGACAGCCTAGACCTTGAACTTGCTATGCTCATAAACCTAGGCCCCACTAGATTTGCAGACAATCAGCAGGGCTTCAATTCTGTTCTTGATCTTGTGTTTATGAACCCAAATAATTCAGGCTTTAATAAACACACTCTTAACCCAGACATTTGTTTACCCTCAGATCATGTCCCCCTCATTATAGAAGTAGGCATAAAAGAAGAAAACATTGATTATACTTTCCAGGCTATAAAGAAGGATAGTGAAGAAGAAGAAGCATTTATTAAAGACATAGTAAAAGACATAAGAAATATCAATACTTCTAGGCTAAAAAATCAGGCAGACATATAAAGGTGTACCATCACTCTCTCTACAACTTTCAAGGATGCATGGTCCATACATTCTACGACCAAAAGAATCACTAAACACTCCAAGGAGTGGTGGAATAAGCAGTGCACTATGTGTATTAACAAGTATCATGAGACAGGCAACATCAACAGCTGGAAGGCCTTCAAGTTAGTCATTTGAAATGCTAAAAGAACATTCTTTGATCAGAAAATCCAAGAAATAGCAACATCCAACAAGAGACCATGGGATCTTATGAATTGGGTAAGAAAGAAGAACTTACCTGCCATTGAAGCAATCTATCACAAAGATCATCCATGCAATAATCTCACAGCATTATGGAATGCTCTTCACAGCTTGTACAACTCAGCTGAGAACAGGTCAATCAACATGAGGCTTCTAGATAGAATCAACCAATATGATGACATAGATTGGCCACCTTTCACAGGTCAAGAGTTCATAAATGCTATAGCTAAGTGCTCAAATACATCTTTACCTGGTCCTGACCATGTTACATGGAGGCACCTCAAAACTTTAATTTCAGACAAAACATGCCTAAGTAAGATTGTGAATATCACTAACACGTGCATTACAGTAGGTTACTGGCCTGATCAATTCAAAGAGTCGACATCAGTCATTATTCCAAAACCCAATAAAGCATCATATAACATACCCAAAGCCTTTAGACCAATTGTCTTACTCAATACCATGGACAAACTCATAGAGAAAGTTATCAGTCATAGGCTCCAATTCCACCTATCAGCCAACAAATTTCTTGATCCCAACCAATTAGGAGGCATTAGACAATGGTCAACCATTGACGCCGAAATGTACCTTATGCATCTTATATGCACAAGCTGGGCTAAAGAGTGTCATATAAGTATTATAGCCTTTGATATAGTGCAGTTCTTCCCATTGCTTAATCATGATTTCCTTCATTTATGTCTTGCTAAAGCAGGTCTAAATGCTAATGTTTTAAGGTTTTTTAGAAATTATCATTCCAACAGGTCCACCACATATGTATGGAACAATTTCACATCACAAAAGTTTGCTACAAGTGTAGGTGTTGGTTAAGAATCTGCCCTTTCCCCTATATTATCTGCTATCTATCTTGCTCCAATCATAAAAACATTCAAAAAAAGAATAAAAAATCTAAAAGAAAAAATTCACATAGACATCTTATCTTTCATTAACGATGATCTTTTAATTTATTAGGAGAAGAGTTATAAATTGTCCTCTACATCTCTCCTCAGTAGTTACAATATGATTTCTAAAATCTTCTCAGATGTGGGCCTTGTCATTGTTATAAAATAGCAGGCAAACTAGACGATCTGTGACAGCGGGTTATTTTATTTCTTTTTCATTTTCTCTTATCATGTAATAGTTTGAAGTGCATGGGACACTATGACTCAAAAGGAGTCTGTGGGATAATTTGAGTAGACAAATACTAGTAAATACTGATTTGCCTATAAGTAGTTAGACCAATTAGTAAGGACTCTAACGAGTTCTCTTTGTCAAACTCTGACTTAGAGTGTGAGTGAGGTTAAGGTTACCTAACTGAGACTTCAATTGTTATAGTCATAGAACATAACAAATCAGAAGTGTTTCACTTGACTTGAGTATGCAATCCCTTGAATCCCTCTATCGATCTTGCCTTAGTTGGAGGGCCTATACTCCATCCTAAACCTACTTGGAGGTACCTAGGATTCTTTTTTGACCAGAAACTTAATTTCCACCAATATGTACATCATTATGTGACTAAGTGCCTCTTGACTCTCAATACCATGAAGATGCTAGGCAACTCATCAAGAGGTCTCCTACCAATGCAAAAATGTCTTCTGTACAGAACATGCATCGTTCTAATAGCCTTATATGGATTCCAATTATGGTTCTTCAAGGGTGCCCCAACAGTTAAAAATATCATGGAATTAAAGAAAATACAATGAAGGGTAGCCTTATGGATCACTGGGGCCTTTCATACGTTTCCTGCAGAAGAGGTTAAAGCCATAGCAGGATTAATACCTATAAACCTCCACCTCAAAAAACTCAATGGTCATCATCATCTCAGATATGCAACCATTCCTTCATCTCATGCCATCAATGCACTCCTCAATAAATACTAGAATAAGAATTAGACTCAGCACAAATTTGCATTAGCAAATCTTACCAACAAACAAAAGTTGAAGCTGAAAAGCCTTATCAAAGATGTCAGCAAAAGACTCAATGAAATCAAAGAAGAATTTGATCCCTTTCATACTATTTTTCATCTGGGTTTGTGATTAGTAGATCATTTCTCTGATAGAATAGTTTTTCATTCTCCTGATTCATCCAACAACGAGGGCCTGTTCATTTATTTGTCAAAACTCAACCTAGCTTTCGAAGAAATACAAAAATCATCTAGAGATATAACCATCATCTCAGATGGAAGTATCAAAACATCAGGATCAGCCACTGCCATTGCACATATATAGAGTTATTGTTCAACTCAAAGCGCACACAAATAATGTTACTCCACTGGAAGCTAAATCAATGGCCATATGTATTGGCCTCATGTCTGCTTGTGAAAACTCAAAAGCATATCAAATCCTTGTTATCACAGATGCTCTCGAAGTGGGAAAAAAAATCATCTCCTCAGGCGATCAATATCTCTAGAAATCCATTATCCCCATTGCAGAGAAAATGCAAAGCTTCCTTGATAAAAATGGTTGTAATTCAATACACTTTTGGTACTACCCCAACAAGCTAGAATGGTCTAAACATGCCCTAGTTGACAATGAGGCCAAAGCTTCTCATATTCCGTTCACTTTCCCAGAAAAAAATTTGTTCCTGTTTAGCAAAAAGAAAAAATGCAATCTCATACTTGAATCATGGCAAAAATTGTTCAAAGATAGCAGAAAGAAAGGATAGCTGTTTCTTGAATTTGAAAACAATAATGAGTGAGTCATCAAACCAATGTATGCTAAGGGAGGATTGTGGCTACCATATATAGGAATCTCAAACTCTGTATGTACAAGATTCACTCATATAATGCTGGGGCATGCACCTATAGGAGAATATTGGCAGAGATTCTTTCCCAATACAACAGTTCAGTGTCCTTGTGATGAAGTGGACATTGAAACAAGGGAACATATTTTTATGCAATGCAGGCAATATGAAGCATCATTACACCCAAGAGATATACACATATCAAGCTTTGTTGAGTTTATCATTGGCAATCCAACATCATTTTGTTTTGAGAATGGCTAAAAGCTGGCTTTAGTATCCATAGTGATACATACTCATCACCTATATGCATTTGGTCACTTCTTTTTTTAGTTCCTTTTCTTTTCTTTTTTCTTTTTCTTCTTCCTTGTCATATATACATTTCATTGTCAGCATATCTAAGTAGATACAATGTATCTACCACAGCCTGCCTACACGCTCCGTGTAATAAATCATTGATTAAAAAAAAAAATCAGGAATGACTTCTTTCATTTTATTGATGTGAACTTTGTTACTATAATTGACAATTTTTGCCAAAGTTCTATATTATTCCACATACTTGATGAAGTTCTTTTTAACTAAGTTCTTATTAACCCAGAGTACTGTTAGTTCCTTTTTTACTCCTTGTCATCTCATTGTCTGTAAATATTTTTAAGTTCTTAGGTAAAGTTGCCCCAAGAACCAACATCTATTCCTGTCTGAATCTTGTTATAGTACAATTTCATATATGTATTGGCAGGAGTATAAAAACAAATGAGGGCATATAATTTTCTGATTGTCCATTATAATTTCAGATGCCAAACAGTAGAGAGCAATTTGGCTCAACCAATTATACAAATGCATTTTGTTTTCAAAGTCTGCAAATGTTGGTGATTTTGGCATCTTAGTCTTGGAGGTGATGTTCCCTCTAGAAAGCCTTATCAGTTCTCCCTGAAGTTGTGAAACTTGTGCCTCTAAAGTAGCAATTTTATTATATGTTGTAACAATCTTGAGCTTAGGTAGAGTGACCTTAACCCAAATCGTACTCTATGTCAGAGTAGATAAAGAGAACTTGTTAGAGTCCTTGCTAATTGGTCTAGCTACTTATATGCAAATTGGTATTTACTAGTATTTGTCTATTCAAATTATCCTGTGGACTCCTTTTGAGTCATAGTGTCCTGCACACTTCAAATTATTACATAATAAAAGAAAATAAAAAAGAAATAAAATAATCCGCCACTGCGGATCATCTAACTTGCCTGTTGTTTTATAACATATGTCATAACCAAGGTATTGTTATAATGATTGATTGCTCTATTGAGCACCTAGTTGATATAATTTTTAAAGATGTATATGGTCTCTTGATGTACATTTTGCAGTATTCTAATTTTAAACTTGTCAAAGCTATTGTGTTTAGGGTTTACTCTATCTCTGACACAGACCTTTCAATTCTCAGCAGTAAAATTAGCAAAGGGAATAGAAGTAGTGAAGTTGTTGTAAATCAACATTTCTAATATAAGTAGTTAATTACAGTTTTTGAGTATGTTTTTAAGGAAGTAAAAGGAAAAAATGCCCAAATTTAGCCTTTTAATGCTATTATATTATACTGAGTACCATTCCAATCATATTATGTCTATGGAATAGTTATGTTTAGCTCTAAGAGAACTCTACAAATTTCTGGTACTCTAGTAGCTAGTTTTGAGAAATCTATATTTTTAAGATACTTACAAATGCCTTTCAATATTCTTCACTTTTTGGCTAAGAGCTTGTGATCAATGTCATCAAGCTCTATGATCACATTCTGCAGTTGGTTAAACTACTTCTACAGTGAGTTATCTTGTGAATTCTCCATCCAGGTCTTATTTTCACTCATTTTAGTAAAAAATGGTAAAATATGATTCAGAGTAGGTTCCAGAAGTTCTTTGTACTCCTTAATGCATAATAACTTCTTGGTTTTGCAAAAGTAGAGCTCTGGGAGATAGAATATGAAGATGATCTTGCTTATTTTATGGTAGCAAGCATGTAATAAAGAGCTTTAGTCGAAACAACTGGGCTTATCATACTCAATGTTATGAGAGAATAAAGAGAACTCAATGAAGTTCTTCTATGGATTGTTCTACCTACTTATACACAATTGCTATTTGTCTATGTATATGCTTAAGTAATTTCCCACAATCCTTCTAGAAGATTCCATTATATGATCTGTCATATAACCAGATTATGTAATCTTATCTGATCTGATCTTTATCTCTTGTTCTATTTTTAGAACCATTTATCTAATCCATCAGAGAAGAGTTCCCATTCTTCCCATTCCTCTAATTGTATAATCTTCGAACTGGACTGGTTCATAACAAAGCACTGGTCTCAATGAGTTATTCAGGTAGATTTGTTAATGTAAAGAGTAATGGTTCTAATCTTTCTAGCAAAGATTTGACAATTGTACTCTCCTGGTTTAGCAAAAGTCTTTCTGCAAGACCTTTTTTGGTGCTTCTAATAACAGGCATAACTTTGGGGATAAAAGTAAGCATAACATTCCTAGTTCAGCAGATGAAGTGTGTGAGCAGAAACTACACTACAACTATACTAAAAGTGTTTTTCCATTATCAATGTAGGTGTACAAATATTTAAATATTTACTTACATAATTCCTCTTCTGCATATTCTGTTGCCTCGCATCATTCCTATTACTCCACTTTTCTTATATATATAAAGATGTAATGATTGAAGTAGTGGTTGAGTAACCCTAACCTCACTCACACTCTAAGTCAGAGTTTGACAAAGAGAACTTGTTAGAGTTCCCACTAATTGGCTCAGCTACTTATACACAAACATGTATTTACAAGTATTTGCCTAACTATTTTATCCCATGTATCTCTTTTGAGTCATGATGTCCTGTGCATATTTAATATTACATAATTATCAGAAAAGAAAAAGAAATAAAATAATCTACTGCCACAGATTGTCTAGCTTGTGTAACAATTGAAGTCTTGGTTGAGTAACCTTAACCTCACTCACACTCTAAGTTAGAGTTTGACAAAGAAAACTTGTTAGAGTTCCCGCTAATTGGCTTGGCTACTTATACACAAATATGTGTTTACAAGTATTTGTCTAAACTATTTTATCCCACACATCTCTTTTGAGTCATGATGTTCCACGCGCATTTATTATTACATAATTATGAGAAAAGAAAAGGAAATAAAATAATCCGCTGCCGCAGATCGTCTAGCTTGCATCTCAAGATATTCTCACTATCTATTAGGTGAGTAAGTAGTATGTATGCTACTGCACTACAGCTGCTGGTCACTTGTTAACAGGTTATGGGCTTTGTAGGGCAAGTACCATACAAATACTGCTGCTATAGGCGCAATGAATCACCCACACATGTACTCAAGTATCCTACATTTATCTTCTGATCATAATAGAGAAAAGTTCCCTTATTGACACCATTTTCACGTTTTCACTATCTATTAGATAAATCATGACTTCTCAGACCCTTAGTCTTCTCTGCACTTTTGATGGCCACAATTTTACTGAATGGGAAACTACTGCTCGACATGTGATCAATGCCACTGGCTGCCAAATGGTACTAGGTGTTAGACCATCTCCAATATATGTGAATAACGTCAAAATAGATGACTTGAGAAGGGCTCAAGAGAACTAGAAAAACCAGATTCTTAAGTATATAGCAATCTGATGCTTTGCATCTCTGCTAATATCAGGAACCTTGCTACTAAAGCAGGAAGAGATACCACCAAAGATCTGTTAGACTTGCTGAAGACCTAGTATGGTACAACAAGCATCTCTGTAGCCTACTCAGATGTTGTCACCATCAATAAGCTCAGAATCCCCGGGGATTGTGATCCAACCCCTACTCTAGATAAGTTACTAGTCCTCTTCACATGCCTTGAGGATAATAAACTCATTTACATGAAGGCAATCCATGCAATGATCCTCCTTGCAAAGCTGTTACTGTAGATGGAAGAGATCGCACAGAGCTATAATCAAAAGTCATTGGATGCTCTCTCCTTTTCTTTTGCAGCCATTTGCAATGATGTTATACTCAATTGGCAACAGCGCTTGTCCAAAAGAAAACAAAGGACTCCACAGCAAAGTTTTGAAGTGAAAAAACTATTAAATGTTCAGCGTAAGGACAAGGACTCTCAGTTCCAGTAGCAGCAACATGTGCCGCAGAATTAAGGATCTAAAAGGCCACAAAGAATATCACAAATGGTTACTTACTAAGTTTGTGATTGAAGAGTTTTGGATTCTCAAGCAAGGTAGAATAAGCAACAAAAGATGTTGTTAAGTCTGAGGTCTAATCCTTAGACTATGAAGCCTTATATACAGGAAATGATGGTCTGTGCACCTGGACAGAGCATCACATGTTCTACTGCCTATTGTTCTACATATGGCAGTCCTTTTGTG
>Ga0153959_1000634_pt1 | contig 11838 bp, 7 predicted proteins | sample TSFL043MetaG_FD_104685 | JGI IMG/M metagenome (GOLD analysis project Ga0153959, IMG submission 104685) | Attine ant fungus gardens microbial communities from Florida, USA - TSFL043 MetaG | ecosystem: Host-associated > Fungi > Mycelium > Unclassified | place: USA: Florida, Wekiwa Springs...
CCGCCCCCCCCCCCCCCCCCCGAACCAAGTACGTTTTACATTTTTTTTTTAATTAAAACTCTGGGGAACTCTTAATTGATCCAGCCATAGTATTCATGAACACTGGCACTCTTCTTACTTTATACCCTGCAATTTCAATTCAATCCCCCATTGCCTCATCAATATACTTTTTAAGCTTTCTAACATCTACTCCCAAAATTTTTTAAGTATCTTTTAATGTATCTAAAATTAAAACTTCTGGATTATTCGACCTAACAACCAATTCAGGAAATTCCCTACAGTCTATAGGCTTAATTACTTCATAAAGACTCTGTGAGCTCTTTATTTCGATTTTACCTGTGGGTATCTCTCTTAGTCTCCCATCCTTTAGCCGCTCAATTGTTGCTGTGGCATTTTTTATGATCTCTCTTTCTTCTACGGTAAAAACTACAACTTCCTTTTTAGATAAGTTTGTGGTTAAACGATAATTATTCATACTATAAGATAATTTTAAAATTAACTCTTTAATTTCTTCTACTTTATGTGAACCCTTGTATACAGCAGAGCTGATAAGTTTAAAGTCCTCAAAGTCTTTTCTTTTTTTAGTGAAAAATTCACTAGCACTTAAATAAGGTAAAAAATAATTATTTATTACGTTTATATTACTAATTCTTAATACTGCGACAACTTTATCTCCTTTATTATCTAAGGTCACGGTAATAGAATTAGAATATCTTTTAAGTTTAAAAATAGAGTATGAGTCAAATCCTAAATTATCTATAAGAAAATCTTTTATTTTTTCCAGTAAAAAAGTTTGATTACTATGCATTTGCAGGGAGAAGACAGGTTCGATACGCGATCTGGAGATGAAAAATGAACCTTCCCCCTCCATTAATCCTAATAACCAGCTTTTGGTTATATTGATTTTATTTGGCATAACTTCATTTAAAAGAGTACGTTTAGTATTCATCCCCTTCTTAATCTCCCCTATTTTCATTTTTAATTTATTTTTATCTTCTTTACTTAAATTCTTATCTCTTTCGTGATACAAAATAAACGCTTCACGAAAGTCTAAGTAATCCAAGTACTTAGTAGACTTAAGATTAAACTTATCAAAAATCGAGAATAATTTGTAAAAACCTGTAGAATCAGTAACTGAGAATACAGCCATGGCATCAGCATTAAATTTTCTAACATTACCTATTTGTAATCTATCTTTAATAAATTCCAAAGTACTAATGTCGTCGATGTGTAATGCGATTCTAAATTCAAATTTAACTCTTTTGACTTGGGTTTGATCTAGTTCACTATAAATAATATTTAAACTAAAATTAGATTCTCCATCTGAAAACCCCACAAATCATTGATGAAATTCGGATAATTCGTATGAATTATCTCCAGTGTTTTTTATACTTACTGCTGAGCTATAATTTCTAGTCGTCAGCCGCCTGGTTGCATATGCGACCCGCTGGCTAGATCAAGTAGAATTGAAAGAAATAAGATTAAAAATAATTTTTTTACAAGTAAAAAAATGGCCCTGCGGGCCCGCGAAACCGGAATATAGAGTGGGACTTACACCCACTAAGCAAGGGAACCTCTGTGGACAATTCAGAGTCTTTCACACCTTACTATTATAGGTTTCGCAGAAACTGTAAGGTCCCCTCATGTGTTTTTAAACACATAAGGAGACCGTATCCCTTGAATAATTTTATTTTAATTAAATACGATTACCCAAATATCAAATAATTTAGTATTTTTGCTTATTTCATAATGACTTTTTTTCAGAAATATATAATTTTATGCGCTCCGTAAACGTAAACACCTGTCGAAGAATGGCAGGACTAAGTAGCGACTAATTTAATAGAATATCTATTTCGAATAAGTCTACCTAAATCTACTGATTTTCTTGTGCGAAGCAAAAGCTGTTCTACTTACACCTAGAGCTAGAGCTGCTTCTGTTAAACTTGCATATTCTGTGGTTACAGAGGTTTCAAGATCTTTTACTGAAACAGTTACACCTCTGAGAATTACAGCGGCCTTAGAAATTTTAGCACGTGTAATACTTGAAAGTTTAATACCTTCTTTTTGCGAGCGAAGCGTCGTTGCTCTCCTTCGGAGGAGCGAGCGACTCAGATAATTTTTTACGATGCTCTGGTGACAAATTTCTCCCCATAGCTGCTTTAGATAAGTTTTTTCTAGTAGAATCACTCACTTTCCGTTCATTCTTAAAAAATTCTAATGTTTCTGCTTTATGTTTAAAGCCTTCGCTTTCGCGACCCAGCAGAGCTCCGCTCCGCGTGGGGAAAAGAGAGCCTGCTTTATTTAAAATATTATATTCTGGTTTTAATAAATCTAAAAAATATTGTTCTCTTTCTACAGGATTAACTCCTTCTGCACAATACTCCAATATTTCAAGTTTAAAATTTTTAAATCCATATTTTAAAAGAGCATTATATATGGCAGTTTTTCTCTTTGTAGGTGAATTTAACTGTGTAAAGCTATAATATTTATAAAATCTTATGGTTAAGTTTACAGAACTTCCCACATAAGTCTTACCATTGATTTTATTAATTCAGCGATAAATAGCAGCTTTGCCTTTATTATCTGAGAGTATTCGATTTTTATCTTCTAGGCAATTAGAATATACGACAACTGGTTTTAAATTTGTACACGCTCCTTGTGTAATATTAAGATTTATATCATTTTGATTATTATTCATGCTTTAATTGTAAAAAAAAAATTTTTTTTAATATATATTAAAAAATGTTGGGCGTCTGTAGTCGTTGAACGATTTTATCTTAAAATAAACTTCGCTTCAAATCTACTTACATCAACTAAGTATAAGTAATTTTTTAAATTAACCCAATTAAATAACAATGGTCTTAAACATTGAAGGACAAACATCCAGTTATTAATAAAAAAAATCTTTTTAATACTATCGTAGTACGACTTGTTATCATAATAATTATTATTTCCTCACTTCACAATAAGGTCCAGACTATGTCTTCATTTTCTTTGTTTATATATTAATAGACCGAAGGGGGTAAAAAAAAAAATAAAAAACTAAAATCTTTAATAATATAAAAAAAAAAGACTTTCTCTTTTATGATTTTATTTTTTATTTTTTTTTAAAGCCCCCTTCGGTCCCCTGCGGCCTCCATGAAAAAAAATTTTTTATATGCTATAAATAACCTACGCTGAAATACAGCAAAAATACTAAATTATGAATCATTCTTTCGAAAGAGGCATGACTATATCTTAAGCTAAGATTTTTCTTTTTAATAAATAAAGAAAAACAAAGCCAACCACCATCTAGTCGATGTACTGCATACCATTATTATAAAGAACTTTACCTAGCTTGTAATGAATCTAACCTTAACTGATCCATATTGGGATAAGTACGCTCTCATTTTTTGGTACTTGGCTGCGGATTACCCATTTATCTAGTAAATTCTACAGATAATCAATTTCGATTTTACCTTACCACGAGTCATTACCTGTGCCACCAACTCTATTACTAGGTTAGTTTGGTTGAAATTGCTTTAGGGCCTTCCCGCAATTTGATGGCTTAGCCGTCGGCCTTATATATAAGGCCGAAGACTAGCAGATGGTTCACATCTACTTTCTGGCTTACTACGAAGTACTGTAATACTTACCAGCTATCTAGGTCAGTTTTGTCTTTCACTATACTTACCATAGTTCTTCGGATGCTTTTGCTACAGCACAGAATATCTCTTTGTCCTCCATTGAAATGGTAGGACCTAGCTGAGATACGTCTCCCTAAATAGTATCGTTAAAATAATTTGAATACTATCCATTTAACGGGTAATGTTGTTTATTGATCCCTTACATAGAAATGCATCGAGAGTCAACCATATTATTAATTTTTTTTTTAATTTTAATCTTTTTAATCTTTTGTCGATTTATTGACGGTAATGGGTAGGTATCTTCGAAACCATTGCGTTTTTTTATTTTTTTTTGTTTTTAGTTTTCTTATTAGCAAAAAACTAAAAAGAAAACCAAAAAAAAAAAAAAAGTTTTCATTGCTGCAAGCAGCAATAGAAAACGTACTTCGTTCGAAAGCGCAAAAACTACACTTAGCCACTGCTGATACAACTACTCACTATAGAGATAGCAAATATAACTTTTTTGAATTACACTTTTGTTTTTAATAGCTTTTCCAATGTTAGTTTTATGAACACCTAAAGCTTCACTTGCCTCCAACATTGAATCATATTCTCTTTTCTCTTGAGTTTGGAGATTTTCAACTATAACCTTTACTTTACTAGTTTCTCCAGGCTTTATCTCAGATTGAAAATTTGCTATCCGAACTTTTTCACATATCTCTTCTTTAGTTACATTTTCATTGTAGAGTAGACAAATATATTTTTTTAGTACAACTCTTTGATTTTTTATTGCGTTTCCAATAGTATTCTTGTGAACACCTAATGCTATTCCTGCTTCAGTGTGCGAAGAATATATTTTCTCTTCCTTAGTTTTTATATCTACAATTAAGACTTTTATTCTATTCGTCTCACTAGCCTTAGCTACTGATTGTAACTTAACTTGTAAAACTTCATCTTAAATCTTGAAATTTCTAAATTTTTCTTTGGTTTCCTCAGAATGTTTATAACCTTCGCTTTCGCGACCCAGCAGAGCTCCGCTCCGCGTGGGGAAAGTAGAACCAGCTTTTTCTACTATATTATAGATAGGCTTTAATAAATCCAGATAATATTGTTCACGAACTAGTACATTCTCTCTACTACAATACTCTAATATCTCAAATGAAAAATTGGAATAACCGTATTTTAAAAGAGCTTTATCTATAATTCTATTACTTTTAGATAAAGAACCTAAGCTAAAATAAGTATACAATCTAACTCTAAGATTAACGGTACTTCCCACATAAGTATTACCATTTATTTTATTGACTCAACGGTATACACATTTAACATTTAAATTTTAAACTAAAATTTTTTGTTTATCTAAATCTGCGTTTGGATAAATTACCACAGGTATAACCATATTCATATCTACTTTACTATTTTCTTTCAACAATGTATCTATATCCTCTGTATCGAAACCTAAATTATTGTTACTATTATTTTTAACACGCGAAGCTAGCAAAGGAGATAGTACATGAAATCACCGCAACTTGGGATTAGAGCAAATGCAAAAATTTGGAAATATTAATTTATTAAATATTGTAGTCATAATTATGTTCACACGGCAAATAGGTGTTAGTTTGCCTACCCGCAGATAGATCTATTAAATCTACCCCGAGGATTGATCCGACCCTCGTCGCAGTCTTATTAGGGAACTCTATCTCTCTCCATTAAGCCAACGATATTCCAAAAGAAGACTAGATTTTTACCGTAAGACTTTACGTCGCATCAACCATTCAAGATCTTGCAATTTTTTTGCCGTTAGGACGTTCGGCTCCGTTAATCCATCTCAGATTAAATAGTTCGTCATACTCATCAGAGGATTTTAATGAGTTTATCCTCTTTATTAATTTAATAGCCCCTACCACTATGAACTACTTTTCACTACAAGGCTTACTCGTATTACTTATCCTCGCTCATAGTCGCCATACATAATCCACCATGAATTATATTTTCCCTGTTTTAATAGCCTGCCTAACGAAATAACGCCAAACATTAGAGTTTTACTCTAGCTATCCATCTCAGTCATTGCCTATTTGGATTCGATAGTCTACCTATAGTAAGCCTACTTTTATTACTATCTACAGGAAGGTGTGGATGTGAGGTCGTAACCTTTAAATAATAAATAAGATAAGAGTGTGAATACTTGAACAGTATACTATTTAAATATACACTTAAGACTTAATACTTTATTAAGCTTATCTATATGGTATTAAATAGTAACAACCACACTAATAAAAGAATCTAACCTAATCCTTATGATCTAGATTCTATATCTCTTAATACGTGCAGTTGCAACCTCCAATCCCGGGCGATTCGGGATTGCTGTAAAGAAATCCTGCCGAAGGAAACATCGGGCCCACAGAAATTTATTAGGGCCTGGACCCTCTACGACGCAGGAAAGGATGAATTTGGAAGGATATTAATTACTCTGTCTAATAAAACCCTTCGCAGCACGTCAAGCTTGGTCATTAAATTAAAAAAAAAAAGATTAAATTATTATATGTTTAAACAATATTACCCTGCAATGTTTCCATTGAGGCTTGACTATATCTTAAATTTTACTTAAGAGTATTTCACTTATACTCAACCTTTTAATAACTTTTTTAAATGTCTCACTTCATTAGACTCTACAAGTGAAGAGCTGAAGAAGTAAGCTTAGCTATCAGGGTAAAATAAACCTCCTTATAGTCGATGAACCTTTTTCATAATAATTATGAAACTTGGCTGCGGATTACCCATTCTACTTTCGTATATTAATCTTGATGTTACTTTACCACGAGTCATTACCTGTGCCCTTAGAGTATCACTACTTCTAAGTTAGTTAAGATTATTTTAGGGCTTTCCCGTCAATTTGAAGATTTTTAGCAAAAGGTTTACTTTTGCTCGGGCTTATAAATAAGTGCTAACCTTATTTTTTTACCCGTTCGAACTTTTATAATTCTGACTATAGTAAGATCACCTAGCTTCGGGTCTAACTTTAGACACTAATTCATTTGTGATCATCGGTTTAACTACGCAAATTGCTCGCATCTAATGTTAACTTGGTGACCCATACCGAGTAGGTCCGGCCCTCGCGAGCCTTTCCCCTCTCGGAACCGTACGTGCACGTTTCCACGCATACGGCTCGAGCCTCCTGTCAGTACTTTACTTTGCTATCCCTCGTTTTGGAGAGTCGTCGTTTCGAGATACTGGGATTCATATGAATCACCTTCTGAATATCGTTGCCTTTCGATAGGTTCTTCGCGATGTTTCCATCGTACTGCTTTGTTTCCTTATCTATTGTGAAGCAGATTTGAACCCGGGCTGAAGAATTGCTCCTATCTATTTGCAACAATCAAGTCAGGACACTGATGACCAAGTCTGCTGTCTTTCAACATAAATCTATTCGATTCTATCCCTATCGTTACAATAGGACGTTCGCTTTTTGGCCTCTCTCATACCCCCTAATCGATACCTTCATTTTCGGAGGATCACTAGTCCTTTATTCCTTTATATCCGGCCTTTCTTAGTCAGTGATTAGGTATATGCTAATTTTTCTAAGAAAGATTATGGGGCTTACCACGTTCCGTTATTAACACAATTTATATTAGACCTTAGGTAGATGCTATACTCCGTGGACTTTATCTGACTCTGACTTCCCTGCATAGACGTTCCGTCCTTGTCCAAAATCCTGTTTTTACCAGGATCACCTTTTACGAAGCCTCAACCACACCTTCACTTACGTTTACCATAGTCTACTTTTATCCTAAGCTTTCGCCATTGTCTTTAGAGCTTCAGACCCTCGGATTACTCCGAACGCATGTCTAAATAGGATCAAGATAGAGCAATCTTGGAAGTATTTCACTTCATTGTTAATAACGACTTCGTTGTCGCAAATTGAGATAGGTAGGCCCTCGCAGGCTTTCCCCCTCTTAGAACCGTGCGTGCGTCTTTCGACGCACACGGCTCGTCCAATCACTCTTATTAGAATTTCTGCCTCGCCTATCTGGAGACTCGTTCCTTCTATTTTAGCCGATTATCGTTTATATATACCTTTGATATACTTGTCACTGTTTAACCTCGTGTTTACCTTGTTGGCTCTTGGTTTTTGGATGACCCTCTTTTGAAGGTTATCTGTTGGTGACATATTCTGTGGAGTGGTTGAATGTTTGTCATGCTGTACTTACCTCCGATCTTCCTTGGAACAATGTGATGCAGTTCTATAGGTTCTCCGTTGTGTAAGGTTTCTCCGCATATGGGACATAAATTCTTATATTTTTCTAAAATTGCCATTTTGAATTTCGCATCGATCCTTTTTTCTCTTCTTTTGTTGAAGTACTCAATATTCTCTTTTATGTATGGATTTCGATCTAATTTTAATGGAGGATATGTCATAATTGAAACTTCTCCTAAGTTAATTATTTTCATGGTCTTTGTTGCTCCTCAGTTTCATTTCCTTGTATCTGTCTGGAATAGATGCTTTTTCAAAACTTTGCTTATACTTATCTTAGAGGATCGTGCTCTGGCCCATCTCATCATATTTTTGTAGATCCAATCTTCCAGCTTGATGAATACAGGTTGGGAGTGGTAAGATATTCTCTTGTGTTCCGCTCATCCTCTTAGAATCGGGTTGACTTTCTTCACGATATATTCCATTGGATTATCTTTTTTTATAAACTTTTTTATCTTGTTCATAATGTTATTTATTCCTTTTTCATTTGGTTTTATTATTAATACTGTTTCTTGATCGGTGTCCTGGTTAATTTCCCTTCTTACCGGTTTTCTACAAAAGTTGAAGCCCAGAAAATCAAATCCTTCTTTTATGTGTGTGATCTTGGTTTTATCAGGGTGTAGTTGTAGTCCTCTCTCTTCTAGAAATTTTGCAATTATCTCACGGTTTTTCTTGGCGATTTCGGGTGTTCTACTTGTCACTATCATATCATCCGCGTACCTTATAATGTGCACTCCTTGGCTGATACCTTTAATTAGAGGATTTGCTTCCTTGATTATTTTCTCGAGCCCGTTCAGTGCCACATTACATAGTATGGGCGATATTATGCTTCCTTGTGGAGTTCCTTCATCCGTTTGTATGTAGTTTAACTCCTCTAGAATTCCCGCCTTTAATCACTTTCTTAGTATATCTTTATGGCATATTGGTGTATGATCCATTAAGAATTGGTGATCTATTTTGTCAAAACATTTTCTTATGTCTATCTCTAATATTCACCTAGGATGTGTCTTCTTATCTAGGATGCTTCTTATGGCTGCGACCGCATCGTGAGTGGATCTGTTCTTTCTGAATCCGAATGAGTTCGGGTCCGATTTCGTTTCCACTACGGGGTCTAACCCTAGTTGGTACATTGCTTGAACTGCTCTGTCGAGCATTGTGGGTATCCCCAGAGGTCTTTTCTCTTCTGAATTTGGTTTGGGGATCATCACTCTTCATACCGGTTGCGCTTCGTATTCTAGTGGATTTTTATTTATTCTGTCTAGTTCTAGTATTGCATTTCAATAATCTTGTGGACCAAGTCATTTAGTTTCATCTATTCCAGCTGTTTTACCTCCTTTATTTGTTATTACTCTTCTTACCGCAAGTGCTCTTCCTTCAAAGGTTTGCAGTATTCGTCGTTGTAATTTGTATATCTCCGGTATATTATTCTTTAATGTAGCAGTAACAATTTTCTCTTGAAGATCCTTTATCTTGGTTTCGACCTGTTTTCAATTAATTTCCTGTCATTCGTGTTTCTCATTCTTTAATTCCAGCTTGTCTGAGTTGGGATTCGCAAGACTTAACGTTTGGCTTTGATCGTTTCCACTGACTGCTTGTGTTACTATCGTTTGCCCTAACGATCACATTTCGGTGTTCATAGCTACAGGTCTTAAGTTTTTGTTTTTATTAATTCTTTTCATTTTATTCATTATTTTATTTTTATATCATAAGCAATCATAATGGAAAAGTCCTGATGTATTCACAGACTTTATATACTCATCTCCGTGGCATCCAGGGTTGTGATGCAAATTTCTGAGCCGATTCGATTTATTATTTAATTAATCTGCAGTCTTGGTAACTTAATGGCTTCTATCGAAGTCTACCAATTTGAATCCAAGTTATCTTCTTTCCTGTTGACGATACCAACAATCGAGAATGACTGAATTTCATATTCACAGGTCTTATCAGGATTGGTCATCTATACATATTTCGTCGTCGGGGTCGCCGATACTGCTGTACTCCTTAATTACTGAAAAGAATTTGTAATTTTGAGCTTTGGCTGACTATTTCTGTTTCAAGAATCTATTGTTACGGTGATCAGAATGTCCAAGTTGGCCTCCTTTCAGAGTAAGTCATATGACTTTATCGAATTTATTACCAATTCGCTTTAGCTTTTTGGACAAGCTTTTACCCTCTATCCGATATAACAACTTCCGATTGCTCTTTATATGTTACCTCACTTATTTATATAATTGAGAATATAGGGCTTACCACGTTCCACACACAACACAATTTCTTACAAGTTTTAGGTAGATACTTTGATCCGTGGGTCTATGTAGACTCCGATCTCTCTGCATAAACGTTCAATTCCTGACCCAGATTACCCTCTGAACCTGAGTTTTAACACATTTATTAAATTGTGTGGTAACACCTTTTACGAACCGTAAGACGTATCTTCACTTTCATTTACCATGACTTTATTATCCTAAGCGCTCAACCATTGTCTCTAGAGCTCCACACCCTTAGGTTACCCTAAACGCATGTCTAGATAGGATCTGATAGGAGTATATCAGGAAGTATTACACTTCATTGTTGTGTGTGACTTCTGTGTCGCACGCCGAGTAGGTCCGGTCCTCGCGGGCCTTTCCCCTCTCAGAACCGTGCGTGCGTCTTTCGACGCACACGGCTCAAGCCTCCCGTCAACTGTTTACTTCCCTGCCTCACCTGTCTGGAGACTCGTGTTTTCAACAGTTGGGATTCCTAAGAATCACCTTCTGAATATCATGACCTTTCTACAGGACTCACGTGACATAGAGTATAACTTAGTTATGCTCGTATCATACTACTGTACCCTTCGATAGTTATAGTTAACTTCGTTGAGCGTTGGCTGTGGTTTCTTCCTGCTTCTTTGTCTTAATCAAGTCGGGACACCGATTAGTAAGTCTGCCACCTTTCAGTGTGGGTCTATTCAACCCTATCCTCATCATTACAATAAGGCGTTCGCTTTTTACCATCTCCCATACCCTCTAGGCGTTACTACCATTTCGTCATCATTACTATGATTTTATGACTTATAGGTAGCCTCTGTATTCCCATTGCTGGTTTTTCAGGGCCTATAGGGCTTACCATGTTCCTTTCTTAGCACAATTTATATTAAACTTTAGGTAGATACTGTAGCCCGTGGATCTATGTGTTCTCTGACTTCCCTGCATAGACGTTCCGTTCACAATCCATATTGCCTTGATCAAATATAGCAACACCTTTTACGGGCCCTTCTTTGTTTACGCATCTTCACTCTCGTTTACCATAGTTTACTTTTACCCTAAGTGATCAACCATTGTTCCTAGAGCTTCAGACCCCGGAATTACTTCCGACGCATGTCTAGGTAGGGTCGGGAAAGAGAATTCCCGAACGTATTTCACGTCATTGCTAAGAAAGACTTCATTGTCGCAGTATGCAAAAGGTACGCTCTTGCCTTAGCTCGAGCTGCTTATAAAACTACTATTTCAACCCGTTCCCTCACGGTACTATTCTCTGTCGCTTATGTATTATATTTAGCCTTAGAGGAAGGTTCCCCTTAATATTTAAACAGATTTGTATCCATTTTACTTATTTATATACGAAAGTATATAGGCTACTCTACTTTCATTCACACTAATTGTAGAATCTCGTTTGATTTCTTTTCCTGAAGCTACTAAGATATTTCAATTCGCCTTCGTTTATTATTTAATTTCTCTAAGAGTTTATATGTTTAATACATAATTTTTTACTCTTTAATACATAGCTTATTACAGGGATCCTTAATAGTCTCTTTGTATACTTATCTATATTATATATATAAATATTTTTCTATATCTAGTACACTTTATCACTATAAATTTTTGGTTTCGGATTATTACGATTCGAACGTAACTCATCTGCATCCCAATTGCAGCGCCTAACCTACCCGGCCCTAACCCGTTGGCCAGTTCATCCCTTGATTAAGGATAAATCTATATAAAA
>Ga0153959_1000635_pt1 | contig 11832 bp, 6 predicted proteins | sample TSFL043MetaG_FD_104685 | JGI IMG/M metagenome (GOLD analysis project Ga0153959, IMG submission 104685) | Attine ant fungus gardens microbial communities from Florida, USA - TSFL043 MetaG | ecosystem: Host-associated > Fungi > Mycelium > Unclassified | place: USA: Florida, Wekiwa Springs...
AAAAACTAGAGTTCCCTAGTATAAAAGTGAAGCTGATTATAGTAACACCTTTGTTTTAGAATATGAAAAATAAGCTAGAGTTATGATGTAAAGTTTGGAAGTTATACTATAGCAGTCAATATCCAATGAAAGAGTGAACGTACATGGCCTCAAGGAGGGGAGGTAACTCGATGAGGGGTAAAAACGCTTGCGACATTACGACAAAAGAAATAGACAAGAAATCCGAAGCTGCCATATTAAACTTCGAAAATCAAAGATAGGAGAGTAATAAACTCCTCTGGAACAACAGGGATTTGCAGGAGGCGTTACGGATCCTGTATTAATACTTCGCCGTCGAGAGTAATATACTGCCATTGGTGACTAGATTCTAGAAGTTGTCAGTGCGTAAGGTGGCGGGGTCTCAACTGGTAGTAAAATCCTGGCCCGCAAGGAGGAAGGAAAGTTAACCTAAATGTGTAATCATAAAAGGATCTTATTTTTTATCTCTATCAGTAAAGGAGGTCTTTAATTGGGCAGGTTAGTAGGCTCTTGGTTAGCCGATATACCTAGGGCTATCGAGTCCGGCATGAAACTCGGTCGAGTGGTACTAGCTCGTAAAAGAAGTAGCGCCTATTTATAATATGAAAAATGATGATGAAGATAAAAAATACAATAAATATACTTTATTTAGGATTTGGGAGTTGCAAATTTTATTCCGTGGTGAGAGACTTAGAGGGTAAAAGTTTACCTTCTAATACAGTATCTAATGAAGATTTATTTAGTTTTGATTCCTGGTTTGCTGGATTTGCTGATGCAGAATCTAGCTTTAGTATAGTACCTAAACAAGATAGTAAAGGTAATATAAATAGATTTACTTTTATGTTTGTAATTGGGCTACATAAGGATGATTATGAAGCTTTAAATTTCATTAAAAATAAATTAAATATTGGAACAGTTAGAATAGCTAATGATGAATGTAAATTTGTAGTTACTAAAAAAGAGGAGATAAGTAAATTAATCTCTCTTTTTAATATTTATAAGCTTAACACTAGTAAATATTTAGATTTCCTTGACTTTAAAAAAGCCTTCACTTTGTGTAGGGGGCTTCTAAAAAAATGCATTTTTTTATTAATTTTTTTATATATAAAAAAATGAAAACGGAGCCGAAGGGTCCGAGTCCCCTTCGGCCCCTCGCCTTTAACTTATATATTAATAGAGAAGGATATTTGACAGAGGAATTGAAAACTTCTGTCGAAGAGTTAAGAAAAGGAATGAATACAAAACGTATAAATTTTAATATGCCAGCTTAAATAAAATTATTGTGACTAAAAGTTGATTATTGGGATTAATCGAAGGTGAAGGATCATTTCAGTTATGAAGAAATGATCTTGTTGCTGCGTTTGGTTTAGTTTTAACTGAAAGACAATTACCTGTTTTAGAAAAGATAAAAGAATTTTTATCTATTAATTTAGGTTTTGATTCATATTCTTTATTTAAATTAAACTTTTCATCCGTTATCTCTATAACTCATCAAAAAGCTAGAAGTAATAGTAAAGCCAGTGTGTTAATTCTTATTAAAAATATACACATTCTGAATAATTATTTTGTTCCGTATTTAAGTGATATGCAATTTATTACTAAAAAGGGTAAAGATTTTGAGGATTTTAAATTAATATGCAGATTGCTGTACACAGGAGCTCATAAGGATAATGATATAAAATCCTTGATTTTAAAATTATCCTTAACTATGAATAATTATAGATTATCAACAAATTCCGAGCGAGTTGAACCATTAAGTAGTTCAGAAATCGATACTCTGGTTAATGCGGTTCCTTTTGTAGAACATCTCGAGGATGGAAGACAAAGGGATTTATTTACTGGAAAAATTATCCATCAACATTCAAGTAGTATTTATAAAATAATTAAGCCAAATTGTTTCTTAGAGCAAACCGAAGTTTTAAAACAGACTTTGTTTGAAGCTGCAGAAATTGTGGGTGTTAATATAAAAACTTTGAGTAAGATATTAGATGTAAAGGATAATGATCCAATAGAAGTTAAAGGAAGCCTAGTTAAAAGAGTGGCTGTATTTTATAATAAAAAAGTAAAATAAAATTGGGGGAAGGTTACAACCGAACAGTTTTATAGTTTATAGAAAAATTAGGTGAAAACGGTTAAAGATATCCTAATCATAGACCGTCGGCAGTTGTAAATGTCGCTACAGACTGGTTCACCGGGGTTAGGCTGAAATGTCTGTCCAAATGTACAGTCGGATTCTGTAACAATATTTGTAAGAGGGAAGGATCATCATTAACCACCTATAGTTAATGGTAACCATTATACAGTGGTAAGTTAACCTCTAGTTAATCAGAATTGGCAGATACTGCTTACCTCTAGATAGACGAGAGTGCGACTAGCTAAGTGCTTGATAGCAATGTGGTGTGAATCCACCTGATAACCCATTATTTGAGCTCATACGGCGTGCATTAGAAGTAATTCTTTTGTGCGAAGCCCGTTAAATTAATAGTTTTAATACTATCCAGCCTTTCTTTTTATACTCGAGTAAACAAAAAGATTGTAAGGTTGGTGAGCTGGATTACTAAGGATAGTTGAACGAATCCACGTTTTAAGCGTATAAACTAGGTTTGAGAAAAAATAAGTTGATTGTAGAAAAGAGTTCTCGTTCTTTTCTTTATGGGTCTTATGTCAACATACGTATAGTGGGATCCTAAGGTAATCGTTAAAGTGCTATCAAGTAAACTAGGTAAGCCCAATATTACCCATCTAATAAGATGGAAGTTAAGTTGTGAGACTTAATATATAATAGTGGGTAAAGGATGTTCTAAAAAGCAAATGCCTTGTAGTAATAGCGAGGATATAATCTTATGATTTAATTCGAAAGAATGCAGACTTAGAACAGGCGTTAACAATTTAAACATATATTTAATTCATTGGGTAGGTACTAGGTACCGCAGTGCGTTTTTTTTCCAATGGGTTGTACTCCGTAATAATTTATTTATAATACTTTGGGAGAAAGGGTGCGGTGTACCGCGTAGCGTTACGAGAGCTACATCCGGATAAATGATTATAAATTTTTGAAATGGGTTTAGATTATTTATGCTATGTCGTAGGCCGTTTTTTTAATGAGGCCGGGACAACATGGAAATGATGTACGGAATTTAAGATTAGTTACCCCGAGGCTCCGCCTGCCTTTCTCCTCCGGAGAAAGTCTTTTTTATTAAGTTAAAAGTAATTATAAGCAATCGAGGTTGAAAGGGGCTGCGAAGCACTGGGGATATCTAAGACCTTATAAGGAGGAAATAAAGCAGTGCAACATGTGAGTAGCCAGGAGTTTATAAATAAATTTTACTTTTCCATACAAGTGTTCGGCTTAATGGATTAAGAGGAAGTAAATAATAATAAAAAAAAAAATAAAAATGATGATGAACTTAAAAAAACAAATATGACTAGTCTTAACATGGTTAAATACCATAACATTTCAACAGCAACAACAATATTAATGAGAGAATACTCTGTTAATAGTTTAAACCCTAAAACTGATTTCAAATTAGCTTTAAGGCAGGAAGCCATTCTTCCCCCTCAATGGGTAACAGGAATTGTAGATTCTGAAGGTAATTTTTCAGTATCAATACAAAAAACTAATAATAAACCTAAAATTTCTTTGGTTTTAAAAGTAACACAAAAAGAACACTCAAAAGGTATTCTTTTAGATTTACAAAATTATTTTGGTTGTGGTAACATTTATATTGATAATAAAAAAGAAAATGCTTATAAATATTCTTAAATAAAATAGGTGATATCCTAACTAAAGTTATACCCCATTTCGATAATTATCCTTTATTAACCTCTAAAAACTTAGATTATCTAGATTTTAAAAAGGTAGCTTTGCTTATGAAAGATAAAGTTCACTTGAAGAATGTAGAGGTTATTCAAGATATTAAAAACAATATGAATAGTTTACGTTCTTTTGAGGAAAGATGAAGTTACCTTAAGAGTTGTGAACCTCTAAAACTTAATAATGAATGAGTTCAAGCTTTTATTGATGGTGAAGGTAGTTTTCAGTTCGGGATTTCGAATACAGTAAATAGGGGGAAAGCTTATTTATCTTTAGCCCCTACTTTAGAAATAGCACAAAGTAATCATGATGTGTTATTGTTAAATGCTTTTATCCAGTTTTTTGGTTGCGGTTATTTAAAACCTAAATATGATATTTATGATTTAGATGCGGTGAAAAATTCACGTATAGTTAATAGATTTATTATTAATCAACACTCAGTTGTAACCGAATTTTTTGATAAATATCCTTTATTAACACGTAAATATTTAGATTATTTAGATTGACAAACCTTAATAAAATTAAAAGCAGAAAGAGCTCAAGATACTGTAGAAGGATTAACTAAAATGAAGGATATTAAAGCGAAGTTTCCTCCTCTAGCGCAAGCTTGGCTTGCCAAGGCTTGCCTTGGCCCGGCCCCGGAGCGAAGAGAGGACCCTTGGTAATGCGCTTCTGCGTAGCCAGCCAGGATTCATAGATATAATAGTTATAAATAGCATTTTTTATTATTTAGTCGTTTGAATTAAAAATAAATTTCTTTATTATCAATGTAAACGGCGCAAGTTCTGCAAAGCCAGGTGGTGCGGTAATCAACAGGTGGTTTTATTTTGCTTATTTCACACAAGAGAATTAGTGTAGATTCTACACAAAAATATATGTTATAAAATTAATGCTCGAGCCGTATGCGATGAAAGTTGCACGTACGGTTCCACGAGGGGGAGATTTTAGTAATAAAACGACCTATCTCTACAGACCCTATGCAGCTTTACTGTAACTAATTATTAGGTATGGTTGGGGACAAATTTTAGTAAATAAGGTAATTGATAAGATGGAAATGTAATACCTTTATTTGGGGATCGTATTGTATGGATTAATTAATCCTCTTCTTTTTTGTAACATAAAAGGATAGTAACCTTAGAAAGGAAAAATTGCTAGGAGACAGTTTATGCGGGGCACAGGCCCCATAAAGAGTAAATGGGAGTGTCCATACATGTTTTACGCCAAAAATAAAATTTGCGGAATGGTATCACTAAATAAAATTTTCGGCGGCTTACTACGTAAGCAAGCTCGTAAATTTTTGTTTGTAATAGTAGATAGCAATACGCTATATTCTATCTTATTTATGTATAGATGGGCGACCGTTAGGTTATTTGTTGAATTGCAAGCTCAATGCCACCCAAGAATTCACGGGGTGAAACGCCGATAACTTACCTCAGTAAACGAACTTTATTGGGGGACCATAGCATGTTATCAAAGGGGGACTCTGGCCTGAGCAGCCTAGGATGTCCTCCAAGCGTAAGTGATTCCTTGAGTATAGAAGGTTATGTCGAAGTCTAGATAAGTATGGGCCACATAAACCGGGGTAATGTAAGCTCAACACTACGTACCTGCAAACATGAGGGTGCAAGCATCTATGGCACCACTCTACGAATTTAGTTTGCTACACCCTCAGTAAGAGGAGAATTATTGGAAGACATGCTCGAGGAATTGTAATCACACTTGATGTGATACACTGCAACAAATGATACCGGTGAACCACAGCTAGGCGCACTCATCAGAGGGCGTGGTCTTAAAAAGACGCGGACTATTAATAACAGACGGTAGCTGTGGGGCAGAGGCTTCGTAGTACCCTCTCCAGAAGATAAGGGAAGGGAGCTAAATACTCGAATCGCTTGCGATTCGGGTCATACCCCAGGAGTGTCCTGACACTGAATCCGTTCCGGAGGAACACTAAGGATATCAACTGAAGGGTCCACCTACATAATACAACTTGTGGGTCAAGAAAGAACTGGCGGTTGGAGAGCCGTGTGACGGGTGACTGTCTCGCACGGTTCGGTGAGGACTTTAGTAGGCACTAGTGCTGAACTCTTTACTCTATGTACAAGCCTAAACACATAATGTGTTTATGACGACTATTGCTTTTTTGTATCTAAATACTTATTCAGTATTAATTTACAAAACTTTAATGATGAATAAAAAAAAAAAATTTTTTTTTTTTTTTTTTTTTTTTAAGGTAGGATTTTGATTATAGTGAAATTAGTCGTAGTTAAAATATTATGAATTTATCTAATATTTTATTAGCTATTATATATTAGTATATAATGGTTATGTATAATACTTATCAAGTTTAATGGCTTAATCTTGCCTTACTGTTTGACTACCAACAAGTCTTACAGTCGCGTAAGCGGGGCATAGGATCACAAGACACAAAAAGGAAAGGTCTTGTATTATTGGAAAAGCTACGCTAGGGATGTTTGTCCTTCAATGTTTTTTTTTAAACCATTGTTATTTAATTGGGTTAATTTCAAAAATTACTTATACCTAATTGTAAGTAGATTTGAAGCGAAGTTTATTTTAAGATAAAATCGTTCAACGACTAGAAACACCCAACATTTTTTTGAATTATGTTAAAAAAATTTTTTTTTATATGTTTTGATAAAGTATTTGTATAATAAAAATGTAAACACTTTTATTTTTAGAAAAAAAATAAATAGTGATTATAAATTAGTACCTTTTAACGTATCTGATAATGATGTAGGTAGAACAAAATATCTACCTCCTGTAGCTAAAGAATGAAAAAATAGTGTTTATAACTATAACTGTGCGAATATAGTTAACTACCCTATTTATGATTTAAAAATAAATTCTTTAATAAAAAGTTATTTTAATTTATATTTTCATCATAATTTTTTAAAACATAAATATATATCTAATAAAAAAAAAAAAAAATCTTTAAATAAAATATATGTAAGTAAAGCTGAAATAAAACATACAAACTACAAAGCGATAATTACAATTTATGTTTATAATAGAGAGAAATTTCTTTTATTAGATAAAATGTACAAATGAAAATTTTTATTCAAAAAGAGAATTCGTGGAGTATTGAAAAAAGCAAAAAAAGTTAAATACATATTTGCTAAACTGATGATTTTATCTATAAATAAAAACAAGTTAATGAAGTTTTTATCTTTACCTTTAATAATTAAAAGTAAAAATTTAACTAAAGATTCTACTATTTTATGAACATTAGCTAATTATAAAGTAAATAAGGATAATTTTAAGAAAGTCGCTAGAACTTCATATATTAGAACGAAACGGTTAGTTGTCAAACTATACAGAATTTTAAAAATAATTAGAAAATATAGATTAAGATTAAGTTTAAACAAATATAAATTTTCAGAAGTCTTTTTATATAGATTAAGTAAATTAATAAGTAATTATTATGATTATAAAGAGGTAGAATTTAATATTGTAAATATGAAGTATTTAGCTCTTAATGGGGATATATTTACTGAAATTTTAACCAAAAAAATAAAAAAAGAAAAAACAAATCCTTCTTGATTTTTAAACAGTTTATTAAGAAAATTTATTTCGCCTAAAGTAGATAATATTTTTAAAGAAAGAGCTAGAATAAAGAAGACTGTAGATGAAAATCTAATAGATAATAAGTATAAAAATAAAAATGTAAGTTTTATACTTCGTAATAATACTAATGCGTTTAATCACAGTTTAAACTCTTTATTATATGATATATCTTATGAAGAAAATACAGTCGCTTTCGCCCCATCCTTCTGTTCCCTCCTTCAAAGGGAAAAAGGGAGCGCAGTAGCTTCGCTACAAAAAAAAAGTAAATTAACTGTGTTACCTGATCAATATACTATACGAGATATTTTACTTAAGAATATAAATTATAAAAATATGTGAGGTGTTAGATTAAGAGTTAAAGGAAGGTTAACTAAACGTTATAGAGCAGATAGAGCAGTATATAAATTGAGGTGGAAAGGGGGTTTAAAAAATATAGATTCTGCATTTAAAGGATTATCTGCCGTGACTTATAGAGGGTATATGGATTCCAATGTAGTAATGTCTAGTTCCTTTTCAAAGCGTAGGATAGGAGCGTTTGGAGTAAAAGCTTGATTTAGCGGTAAATAATCTAAAATATCATCATAGAGTTCTAGTAATATAAGAAAAAAAAATGAAGAAATAGTCTGAACCATTTTGTGAAAAATGGAAATAATAATTTTATGATAACAAGTTGAACAGGCTAATTTGCGCAAGAGTGTACAAAATGAGTGCGCGGTTTGGCACCTCGATGTCGGCATTGGGGTGAGTTTTAAAATTATTGGCGCTTTTATGATTTTAAAATTAAGAAGTAGGCTAATTGCTGGGACGTCAAACATTAGTTAATTTTTGAAAATCAGCAGGGAAGTTTAAATTTATTTAAACACCTTCAACGACCATATACCTACAGTTAATAATTATTACTACTGTTTATTAATTATTGATTAAGAGATGGCCTGATCCATCACGTGAGTGATGAAATATAAAAAAGTTTAGATACCTATGTCAAACTTTAAATATATTCACTACGAAGTAGTATGTAAAGTAGTACTTCATCTGTGATTATATAGTTGCTAGCTAACTTACTAAAGTAAGCTGAACGAAATTTAATCATTAGTTATATAAATTAATATAATTAAATAAATAATTAATTAATTAGGGTAATTAGTGACCATGTATGAATTAATTGTCTACCTGAAAGGAGTATAATAGGATGTGTGCATATTTTTAAATAGTACATAAGTAAAAAGACTTACGGGAAAATTTCCTTATATTTACTTTTTTTATGAATAAAAAAAAAAAGGAAAGCAGGAAAGCCCGTCAATACTATTATACGAATGAACACTTTCAACTAGGCAAGGAGTATTTTTTAACTACTATTTACTGATACACTACTACGTTTTAAGGCTCAGAATAAATAATACATAAATAAAGGGGCGCTTTGTGTTTGAGGTTATAGAAAGTGAAAATATTATTATAATTCCAGTTAGACACACAGGAATGAGAACATTTAGGAATATGGTGGTGAGATAGATGTGCAGAGGTGATGGTTTCCTTCTAGAGAAAACAACAAGTTACAGTTTACTAACTGTTGCGTATAGCAAAATTAATCTCACTTGCTATATTTTTTTTTCAATGAGATAATAACAAGAAGAAACGTAAAAAAAAATAATTAATAATATAAGCCATGAAAAATTTTAGAATGTATAAATTAAAAATAAGAGTTATGTGCAAGTGTTGCTGTATGATTCCCGGGGTTAGCAATACGCGAATTATTTGTTTCTCAGCATCAGCATCAGCATCAGCAAAGCAGGTTTTAGCCGCGCAGCGATTTTTGTTTTCAACCGGTAAAGCTGGAGTGACTTTGAACCAAATAAAAAAAGAAAGATTCTTCTTAAATGCTACTGAATCTAAATCAGATATTCTTAAAGAAAATGAAGGTAAAAGCGGTATATATCTATGGGAGAATAAAATAAATGGAAAAATTTATATTGGTAGTTCAATTGATCTTAAGCGTCGTTTAACAACTTATTATAACTTAAACCATTTAACTAAGAACCCTACCAGATATATTAATAATGCTTTACTTAAAGATGGTCATTCTACTTTTAGTTTGTATATATTAGAATATTGTAGCGATATAAAAGATTTAATTAATAGAGAACAATATTATTTTGATTTATTAAATCCAACCTACAATATATGTAAAACAGCTGGTTCTACATTAGGAAGACTTCATGCTGATGAATCTAAAGAGAAAATTAGTAAGTCTAAATTAAATACTAACATAAGTGATGATAATCATTTTTATGGTAAAATTCATTCTAAAGAAGCTAGAGAAAAAATGGCAAAATCTAAACTATCTACAGTTTTATCTGAAGAAGTGAAAGAAAAAATAAGTGCTAACATGTCAGGTAGAAAGTTTACAGAAGAACATAAAATTAATCTTTCTCTTTCAAAAAAAAATCAAAAGAGGATATCTGTGTTAAATATTAAAACTAATGAAACAACTGTTTACTCTTCTATTAGTCAAGCAGAGAAATCATTGGGTTTACCTAAAGATTCAATAAGAGTTAACTTAAAATCTAAGCTAGGTGTTCCCTATCGTGGTTTATATCAGTTTGCGTATGTAGATGTTGATAAGTAAAAAATTTTTTTCAAGATATCTCTCCGTTTATAAATATAAAAGGTATATTTGGGATATTATTATATATATTTAAGTTTTGTAAGGATAGTAGGATAATAGGTAACTACTTTCCTTTTTACTAGTCCCTCTTTGGCTCTGCAGTTTTAGATAAAGTAAAGCTAAAATAGAGTTTATAAAGAGTGAGCCTTTACCTACGAGGTAGTTTGTCCTTTTCGAAGCAAGGGGACAAACTTGTAAGGGCTAGTAGGTTTTTGTTTAAATGAGGATAAGTTAATTAGCGATGTTGAAGTTTATGTCAGCTATAAACGAAACAGCATATTATAGCCAAACTCCAGGGAAGTCTTAAAGCCTTTATTACCAAACATTAATCCTAAAAGGGATAAGGTGTGGATGTTTTAATCAGACATGTAAGGTAAGAAGATAAAGGATAAATCGAAAGATTAATAGATAATCGTGGATCTAAATCACCTCTAATCAAAGTTATGTGTAAAAGAGCAGAGAGTAGATGGTTATACAATAAATAGTGTACAAGATCTTTTTATATTATTCAGGGTTACAAACTAATGATTAAAGGAGAGGCTGTTTATTGTAAGGTGTACTCCAAGAGTCGACTAAAGAAGACGTTATATGAGAAGCTGGTCCTAAGTTATAAGAGAAGCTAATCTTATAATAAGGAAAAATCTCAGAAGCCTGCGGCTTAACTTATCCTCATGGATGCAGAAACTATGTAGGGTACGACTGTTCGTCGATTAAAAAGTTACATGAGCTGGGTTAAATACGTCGTGAGACAGTATGGTTTCTATCTTCTAGAGGGAATTAGAATATAATAAGGAATAACCTATGTACGAAAGGAACTTGGTATATTAATATATTAAATTAATATTAATATTGAAATAACATAATTATTAATCTCTGGTTTACCTGTTGTTTATATGTCCAAATATTAATGAAAATTATATGGGACCATCCTACTTTCACTTGAGTAGTTATATAGTATAGGCACGGCAGGAAAGCTAAGTTAGTCAAAGATAAGTGCTGAAAGCATATAGGCACGAAGCTTACCTTAAGATATTTCTTATATACGTAATATAACATTACGATCATAATAATATTCTTATTTAAATTATTATGATAATAGGCTTTATTTGTAAGAATCTCTAGGATTTTCAGGAATAAAGTACTAATTTTGTAAAACACTAAATATTTTATATATATCTTACATTTTTTTTTTGCCTGGTTAGCATAAAAGTAATGCAATTGTTTTGTAATCGATAGAAGGCAGTGCGATACTGTCACTGGGCTACTTATATTTTTATTAAAATAATCCCAATGTTTAATCGACACTTGATAAATTCGTCGCTTGCTATTTCATAAGAGACAGAGGATTTATTTATATCTGAATTGGCAACTATTCATAAAGGCTCTAGTGTAATATTAGTATAATTACTTTTAATTAATTAACAATATAGGTAATTCAAGGTAATAAACATTCAAAGAGTTTAGTTTATAAGGTGTAAACGTTTGTGTTTTTTAAGAATAAAGGTATCCCCATGCTGTATTACCTTTCCTAGATAGTTACAACCGTCTCCTGCCTTCCTTCCATCCTTCTTTTCAAGAATAAGAACTCCTCCGAAGGACGAAGGACTCCTTATATTTTTTTTTAGTGCAAGCAGTACGCAGTACGCAGTACGCAGTACGCAGTACGCAGTACGCAGTACGCAGTACGCAGTACGCAGTACGCAGTACGCAGTACGCAGTACGCAGTACGCAGTACGCAGTACGCAGTACGCAG
>Ga0153959_1000636_pt1 | contig 11806 bp, 13 predicted proteins | sample TSFL043MetaG_FD_104685 | JGI IMG/M metagenome (GOLD analysis project Ga0153959, IMG submission 104685) | Attine ant fungus gardens microbial communities from Florida, USA - TSFL043 MetaG | ecosystem: Host-associated > Fungi > Mycelium > Unclassified | place: USA: Florida, Wekiwa Springs...
GTGTAAAGGTATATAAAAACACGCTCGGGCAATCAACCGAAACTCGATTGACAGCGCCGTGCGCGCCGATAATAAATACTTTTTTTAATGTTTCGCTAATCTTTTACATATTTCGATTAAGAAGTCATTATTCGCAGTGCTAACACTTGCTCGCTCTACATCTAAATACGCTTTTTCTTTAACTATTTGTAAATCTTTAAATTTCGGAATTTTCTTTTTCATTTTTCTTTTTTAACCTTTCATAATATAAAGCCTGTTTTCGTAAATATTTCTTTTTGTTTTCGATTATCGGTCCAGAGTTTACTAATCGGCGGTTTTTAACCTTACCCGTTGCGGTTGTTCAGTTTATTCTATCTAATCTAGTTCCGTTTTCGATATTAAGTTTATGAATTCCTTTAAATGTCACACTTGTTTTTTCGGTGAATTCTTTCGTATCACTGTAAAAATACGCTTTCGACCCCACAGTCATAAAATATTTTTTCATTTTTTTATATTCGATTTTCATTCCACCTAACCCATCACGGACAAAGTTTTCGGGAATAACTCAATCTTTCATAGCAGTAAAACCGTCGGTATCGATTCTTAATAGTTTACCGGTTAACATATGCGGATACATAAATATTCGCCCTAACATAGTTATATAACTTCCGATGTATAGATTTTTTCTAAATGGTTTATCGTGTGTGGTCTGCGTTAAGTATCGATAGTATTCATTAGTTTTAACATTTGATTTTCCTACAACAGTTATACAGTTTTTATGTTTCGCATCGTGTATTTCGTCTCCGATTTCCATTTCATAACGCGAATAAAAATATTGTTGTTTTTTAGGGTTTTCTAATAGAACACCGAAAACCGAATTCATTTTTATTTTTATATCGTTTTGCATAACATCGTGAGTTAAAGCATTTTCGGGGTCAGTAATTATTAATTTCTTTTCCGCGTCTCTACTTAAATATAGAGTTTCGATAAACGGTTTTAAATGTGTCGCTTTTTTAAAATATTTTATTTCCAATATTTCGAATTCGATATCGTGTATTTTTTTATATCATTCCCATTCTTGTTCTCATTTTTCGATAGTTATATTTTTCGCGCTTTTGGCGTAGTTTTGTGTAGTGTATTCAAAATCGAAACCATCGTTTATATGCAAATAATTCGTAGGTAATATACCTTGCCCGATTTTATGGTAAAATTCTTTTTTCATTCTTATCGATTTTATTCTTATTCTTAATAGTTTTAAATCGTCGGATGTTCCAGTATCTGAACCCGCTCCTGTCGGTAAAGGTTGTCTCATATTATCGGGATACATTGATGTCTTATCTAATTCTAAACAATCTTCGTGTATTTTCATTATTTCGTTAGGATTCGTATAGTTTAAACCACCCTGAATATGTTTCGTTCATACATCTTTATTATTTTCGATGGTTAAATACATTTTTTCGAATTCATTCCGGTTTTGCTCTTTTACTCATTCGTCTGCGGCGTTAAACGCTTCGCCAGACTTTGTTAGTTTTTTCGGAAAACCCAGCAAAGAAAAATGTTTTATATTATATAAAGCGTCTATTAACGCGTCTTTTTTCGAATAAAAAGTAATCGCTTCTCAACCTAACGCATCTAGTTTTTCTCAATCGAATATATCTCAATCAACTTCGCCATCTTTCGATAATCACGCTAAATTTGTTTCTTTAAAACCCCCTTTTTCAACCCCGACCATTCGCCCTTTTTCGGAGACCGATAAACTTATATAAAGTTTTATATCGCGAACGATAAATAAAGTTTTGTAATATTTAAACTTAACCGTCATCGCTCCTATTTTTGTTGGTTCTAACAAAGCGAATTCGTTATCTTCCACCTTATTTTCGATTGTTTGTTCGTATTCGTTTTTAGTTAAAAAACCTCTTAATATCGCATGCGTATCAAATTTTGTCGAATTGGTAAATCATAATTCTATTCTTCCGCCTTCGCCGTTTTCGTCCACTATTCAGTCCAACATCTTTTCAATATTTTCGGTTATGTGAACTTTGTCTACCGATTTAGGACTCAGTTCTATAAATTCCCCATTATGTTGGTAGCGTATAAAAGACGCCATTCTAACGGTTCCATCTTTATTAGATGTTTCAAAATCGCAAGCATACCTAGATTTTATTTTAAGCGACGGCATAAAATAATTCTAATTGCGCTTCACTTTCCGGCGCAGTAATAGATATATCTTGTTCTTCTAATTGCGCGATATGTTGATTATGCATTATTTCACCGTTATGTTCTGCGATGTTAAATGATATAATAATTCTAGGGTCGCTTCCCGCGGTTTTTCATTTTACAGTGTTTCCGTTGTTATCGTATGTAGTAGTATCGAAAGTTCCTTCTAACGCTTCCACCAATAAACCATTTTTAATTTTTTCGATGGAAGGTTTTATCACTTTCTTTTTCGTATTAAGAATATCTTTTCTTTTTACTGTTTTAAGTTGTTTAAACGCTTCGTTAATTTTTTTAGTTATTTGCGATTTTCTTATTCTGTCGGTTTCTTTCATTCGCATATCATACAAACTAAATAAACCTTCGTTTTTACCTTCGAATTCGATTGTTGTTTGCGATAAGTCAATCGCTTTATTTGCGTTTTTAAATCTTGTATTTACATTTCTTGCTTTTCTTTTAAAGTCTTTTGCGAATTCGATATTGTTTTTAATTTGATTTTCGGTAAATCTTTTATTATTTACTAAATATTCGTCAATTGTGACTTTTCCTGTCGGGTCTTGCCGTCAGTCTATTCTAGTATTTTTCGTGTATGTTTTATACATTTTCGGCATATTCTTAAGAGACCGTTTTTTAGTTGTTAAAGATATAGCCGTCGGGTCATATATTCTTAACGCTTCTCTAAAATCTAATCGTTCGTTTTGTTTACCATACGCTTTTCAATTCTTTTTTAAGTAATCATCGTTTCTGTAATACTCATTTGTTCCGCGGTATTCCGCTCTTAATTCTTTTATAATTTCTTTATTCGATTTACCGCGATTTTCTAACCGAACACCCATTTCTTTATATTTATTAAATTTCGCCATAAATTTTATTTATTTCGTTTATGTATTTACTCATAAAGACATTAAAAAATGCGGTTATTTTGCTTAAAGTTTCGGGTGTGTTATATAAAATTCGGTTTTCGTATATGTAATTTATTATTTCTTCGCCAATGTCAAAGTTTTCTTTTTGATTTATTATCATTCCGTTCGGAACTAACGCTAAATCTCTTAAACTAGTGCAATATGTTTCGTTTTCTAAATATATTTTTTTAGTATCTTCGATAGCGAGACCGTTTGTTAAATTATATACGGCGTATGCTTCTTTATTTATCACCAATTGATATCGTAATACTAATTTTTTAAATAGCGGTTTCGGTAATATATTTCTAACATCGTCAAAACTTGTCGACCCATTAACAAAATTTTTTAAATTCGTATCATAATCTAATAAATTAGATACATTACCTTTTTTACTTACACCTTTATAAATACCTGCGAGATTAAGAATAAGTATTCCGCGTTTTTCGTCTTTTAAATATTTTTGTGAGTAATCGGTTTGAAAATAAATTCGGAAAGGGTCAAACAGTGAATATGTATTACCTAACAGCGTAACTTTTATACTCGGTTTATCGCGCTTAACATTCAATAGGAAAATGATAAATTCGCGAACTAATCTTGTTAGTTCTTTATCTTCGGAACTAGATTGATATTCGTCGATAACAACTTCGTCGTAATCGGGAAACTGGTTACTAGCGAACGGTTTTAAACCTGCTCCTTTCAAATAAAATAATTTTCCGCAATGTCGTCCTGTTTCTTTATCGTATAAATTATTACCTTTACCCATTCGGAAAGGTCATACTCCCGCTGTGTCGTTATTCATAGCATCGCCAACCGTTTTCATTTCGTCTCGTGTTTTTCTTCCGAACATAATTTTTCTTGTTTCGCTTTTCTGAACATCTCATAATATTTCAGTCACTTGTTTCGTTTTACCAACATTTTTTTCTGCTTCGATTATTCGGAATCAATATTTTTCAAAATTCGGAATTATTTGCAAGTCTTTTAATTCGAAAAATTTCTTACCTTTTAAACTTTCGAAAATTTTCGTGTCTATTTCGGTAAGAAACTCTTTGTCTACGCTTTCTTTGTATTCTTTTTCGGTGAAGAACCGTTGTCAGTCGGTCATTGCGCGTCCAATATTTCGTTTAGAATACCATTTGAATAAATTGCGCTCATAATTAATTGACTTGTTTTTTCTTTTCCTTTTTTAACCACATCTTTTGCTTCGCCGACTAGCGGTAAAAATCTTTTTTCGGGTCTGTAATCTTTGTAACCTAATTCTTGTTCCACCGCTTTGAATAGTTCTTTATTCCCGTAAAAATCGTCATATTCTTTCGCTCGGAATTCTTCGTATACCAAGGAACTTTTTGCGAATTTGTCGAGCATTTCTAATCCGATTTTATGGTCTGTGATTTTTCGTTTTAATTCGATATATCTAATATGCAGTTCGCAAATGTATCGGTTTGTTCCTTTTAATTTTCTAATTGCGACGCGATTACATTTTATATGATTTTTCATAAAACCGCAAATATATTCTTTTCCGTTATTATAAAGTAATTCGTTTTCCATTTTTCGCTCCTAAAATTTTTCTTGTTTAAATCTTAAATTATCGATTGCGTTATGTCAACCGATTAATCAATATTTGTTTCGTTCTTTACCATCATCAATTTCGGCTTCTAGTAAATTAGACAGTTTTTGAATTTTCGCTTTTTTGTCTAAAATGTCGGCGACATCATTTCGCATCATATTTGTAATACAACTACGATACGCTTGCTGTTCCCCTGTCGCGGTAATTCAATCTGTTTTACCGTAATTAATTTTAAGGTTTTCGATATTTAAAATAATATCGCGTAAGTTTTTGATAATCTGTTCGTTCATTATTCTCTCCTTTTCGTTTAACAAACATATAAAAAAGAAACCCATAAGAGTGAACGCGCTAGATTTCGCGAGAAGTTTATGAGTTTCGATTTAAAAGAACAAGTTTCGTAATAGCACATTCTATCAAACTATTACTATAATATTATACCATATATTTTGTATTTTTTTCAAAATTCGGTATATTATTTGTATGCTGTCGCATATACTAACACTTTATTGTCGGAACTATTTTTTGTTCCTTCGACTTTAATAATAAAAATGTCGTTCGGAGCACCTGTTGGACGGTAGCGTAAAACATAAAGCGCGGTTTCAGGAGTTCCGCCGTATTCATTAGTTTTTCCGGTAAAAAACGCTACTAAATTTGTTTTTAAATCATCGATTGAAGTGTCAATGTGCGCTACGGTGGCGTCATAAAGCACTTCGTTTTCGATTTCGGTTAAATTACCGTCACTATCTGTTTCTGCGTATCTTAAAGAGATTTTTAACTTATTGTTATTCGCGGTTAAAATAACTCCCGACATACTCGTTTGTTGTGCGTAGCGGTCAAGACCTTTTCCGATATTTTTAGTAAAACTATCTAGTTTTAATACTGCGCTAGCGTTTGTACCAAGTAATTCTCTGTTTCCTAACGGTTTAAAATTTGCCATAATATTTATTCATACTCCTTTTTCGATTAATTTTTTCATTTTATTTTCTGTGTTAATATTTTTTATATTTTTTCGGAAAGAGACAAATTCTCCTTCGATATATGTTTTCGTTTTGATATTTTCTCTTTTTAAAGAAAATCATTTGTTATAATAATCGCCTTTATTTCTTCTATCGCTTTCTATTATTTCGATTTCTTTTTCTGTGACATTATTTTCGATTAGAAAAACCGACAATCTTCGATATACATCGCCTTCCTCGGGAAAGTAGTTAATATTCTTTTTTTCGTTTCCTGTGGTATTGAAACCACCGTGTAATGTGGGTTTTACACTTTTCGAATATACTGCTGTTCCTCTGACAACGCTACCTATTGTTCCACCTGCGGCACTAATAGCTAAAAATGTTCCCATAGATGCGATAGCGGGTGCTCCAAAAGCAGCCATAGATGCGATACCTATCGTAAGCGCTTGTATAATACCATTACTTACTGCTTCATTTGTCTGATTTAGTTTAGCGCTTTGCGGGTCTAAATATACCGACACTGGAACATCTGCGACAGTGCTCAAATTCTTATTTCTGCCCGTGTATAACTGTTCGTAGTTTTCGCTTTTTTTAAAAATTTCTATATAACAAGCACTCGGCATTACAACATTACATAAACGATATTCTTCTACCGTCATATCGACTTTTTCTGTTTCGGTTCATCTTTGAGAATATAATGTCGGTTGTTTATGCGCTAATTCTAAATGCGTTTTTTCGATATTATTTTTTCAAATTTTAAGCGTTGGAAAGTTAACTATCGAAGATTGAGTATTACCTACGGTAGGAGTTCCTGTTATACCGCCCGGTTGCGTAAATATAAAGCCTAGAAGATTTTGGTCGGTATCGTCTCCCGTTTCGGGTCTGTAAAAAACTGGTTTTATGACTTTCTGTTCTTTTCATATATTAAAAGTTCGGCGCGGAAGAAAATCGAATTTTATCTCACCTAAGTCATTTTGCGGGTTCGACCAACCACTTATTCGATTAAAAATACTTTCTAAACCCGTAAAAGGGTTTTTTATAGACACATTCCCTGCGGTTTTTACAAATTCGTTAAAATTTCTGATAGTCGGAATTATTACTGCGGTGTAAGGTGTGATTTCGCCGTTAACAACTAACGCTTTTTGCCCTAGCGCTATAATAACATCGTTTTGGTCTTGAACGGTATAACCATTAACGGTATATAAAGGGTATGTGACTGTGAAACTATCTGGTCTATACCCGCTAAAAATGTTAATCGCGGTTCCTAGCGTAGTATGTTGACCTACCAATTTAACATAAAATATAAGAACACAGTTTTCTTCGGAAGTGTCGACCCCTGTTCGCGTTCCCGACTCTCGTAAAGCGATAGGGAGAATATTCTCTTTAACACTTAATCTATCACTATCTATTTTTTCGCAAACATTAGAGCATCTTAATAAGTTATCTTGCGTATTTTCGATTTTTTTCATATTTGTTCGGTATAAATAAAAATTTTCTTCAGTCATATTATCGGTCAATTTCGTAATTGTTAATATTTCGGTATTAATATCATCTAACTCTAATAGATACTCACTTTTTTCTAATTCGTTTTCGAATATCGTATTCGCTTTTTTGATGTTATATAATTTATTTCTAAATCTTGCGTAATTAAATTTCTGAACTGCACCTTCTATTACAAAAGTTAAGGTGTTGTTTTTACTGTTTCTTGGTAGAATATCAAATTTCGACGCATTTTCAAATAATTCGTTAAAGAAGACGGAACCATCATTCTCGTCTTCGAAACAAATTAATGTGTTAACATCGTTAAAAAATTTATTTTCGTTTCAAATTAGTTCTAGCATCATTAACTTCCTTTACTTCTTTCGCCGTGTCCAAACCCGCCACAACAGTAATCATACTTGCGCCGATTGTTGTCATAGTGATTTTAGCGCTTTCGTCTAAATCTTTAATAACCGCGCTACAAATTAATAACGCTAATCCGCCTAGTAATACTAATAACTTAAATACTCTGTTTAAAATAACTTTCGCTAATTTAACATCGTTTTCGTTTGCCATACTTATCACCTCCTTTCGCTTTCGTGGTAGAATATAAATAAATCATTAAAACTTTCTAGTCATTTTTCGGTATATAAGTCTACCGCGTATTTAAATGTTGCGTCCATATTCTGATAAACATTTTTCGCATTATTTTTGATATCGGTTCTCATTAATTGTCCGAATTTTTCTCATTCCGTATTAATCGCGTAATCGCTAGAATTAATACCGCTTTTGGTGTCGGTCTCAACGGAGTTGTTTAGTGTATTTTCGTTTACATTTTGAACCATTTGATTTATAAATGCTTTTTGTCGTCCGTATAAAATCGGCAATCTGTTAATAAATCGTAATAAAAACAAAGATTTCCAATCTGCGATTTCGTCTTTATTGTCAACATTAATAACATATTTTTTGTATTTAGCGTAAAAGAATTCTAAAATCAGCGTAAACGGTCAAAAATAACTACTCTCTTTATAGATTTCGTCTTCGGGTTTTAATTTAAGAAAATTATTTATTTCATTTGCGGCATCGACCACAAAATTGTCGATATCTTTTAATCTAACTATCTCGTAATTCATTTTCGGGTTCCTCATTTTCGTCTTCTTTTTCTTCGGGAACATATACACTCGCTAAATCGATAGTGTTAACAAATTCGATTTTGTCCGCATATAAATTTCAAAGTTTTTGCGCTAAAACATTTAGATTTCGTAATGTGACTTCGGTTTGATATAAATTATCTACGATTTCGACAACACTTTCAGTGCTAGTTTTTCCGGAGTTTCGGTCTTTATCTTGGGTAGGAATTCCCGCAATTGAAAATCAAAAGTTTCGGTGGTTTCAGATATTTTCTCAAATTTGTTTTGTTTTACTATCTGCGGTAATAGAATGATATTGTGTAGATGTTTGCGGTTTCTGCTCTACAATTTTACCTTCGTTATCTTCGGTATTAATTTTCTTATAAATATCAAGGAAAGGATTACTTTCGTTTTCGTATGCTTCTCGCTCTGCTTCAAGAACCGCTTTATTTGTATGGTTAACCACACGAACAAATCTTTTCGCGTCCATTTTAGAAGATGTTCTTGCGGTTCTTAACATCTTTGACAACGCGTGTAAAATCGGTCACCATAAATAATAACTAGACAGTCTTTCGGTATCTCACATAACATAAACACCGTGAACACCGTCTCGGAATAAATATGTTCGCTTATTAACTCCTTCGTCTCCATCTCTTAATATTCGCGCTTCGACAATTCTTTCGCCCGCTTCTCAATATGTTCGGACTACTTCTCAACAAGCATATTTACCGTTCGCTTTAATTACAAACAATTCTTGCATCGTTCATAAGTAAGACAGTAAACTATTTTCGATTTCTTTAAATTCGAAACAATCTGTTTTCGATTTAAACATACCGGTCATAATAGTTTTAATTCGGACAAACAACTTATAAGTATAATCGTCGTCTTTAAACGGTTTAATCGTCGATTGATAAAGACTAGCACCTAATCTAAAAGTGCTAGTCGTAATCGGCGTGCTTCAATGTGCTTGTTCGATAATCTCGAACGCCATTATTTTTTATCTTCGTTTTCTGTTTTGTCGTTTTTCGCGTTTTCTAATGCTTCGATTTTTTCTGCGTTTTTCGCTAATTCTTCTTTTACAGATTTTACCGCTTCTTCTAGCGTAATAGTATTTTCTAATAATTTTTCTGCGATTAATTCAATTTCTGTTTTCGCTTTCTTTTCTTCTACAACTTTTTGAACCATTGTGACTTCGATACCGAATAAATATGGGTTAAACCCAAGTCAAGTTTTTTCGACATAGTTCGCTAATACCACTAATGAGAAAATGTTTCTCGGGAATACTCCAAAAACTCGGTAGTTTGGTGAGATTTGAATCAATCTGTCATCGATTAATTTATAAGTATTTTCGTCCAAAGAACTAATTTGCAATACTTTCGTGTTCGGCAGTTTAAGTAAACTATTATCGAAGGTTGTCGCTCTAACATCAACATTCATACTAATCATCGTTTTCTGATTAATGACTAATGTCATATTTTCGATTGCGGGTTTAGAATGAAACGCATAAGCATCTACCAACTGTCCATTACTATCGTATACTTTTCCGTCGCCAGCGTCTCCTGCTGCGTTATCGGTTCTAACTTTTTCGGTTGCCAATGCGATATCGGTCATAATGGATACCATCATAGCACGATTTTTATAATAGTTAGCGCTTCGCAATTCAGTGCTTAGCACTTCGTATTCGACTGTTTTCTTTTTTCGAAGACCTTGCCGCGCTAACTTAACGAACCCATTCATTTTATCGATTCATTCTTGCGTTGCCGTAGCATCTTCTTTTCCGTTCGCATCTCGCGCTGACAATACGCTTCAAGTAAAATTTTCGCTCGTTTGTAAAATATTTCAAATTAATTGTTGGTAAAATACCGCCATCGCTTTATTTGCGGCTTCGGTTTGCATATTAATAAATGTCGCAAGTTCGCTCGCGTCTTTGAATTTTTTAAACAGGTCGGTTTCTTTCTTGTCACCGCGAACATTAACTTCGATTAGTTGTTTAACAAATACTTCTCGCGCTGTCGCTGTGACCGAATTACTAGGTCATCATTCTTCTTTTGTAAAATCGCTAACACGAAGAACATCGACCATAATTTGTCGATAACCTTCCCCGAATTTCGTTTCGTCAACAAAGAATTGTTTAATTTGCGGAATAGCATTTTGCAGTTCAATAAATTGCGTTTTGTATACCATATTAGACAATTCTTCGTAGACATTATACATTTGTTTTTCTGTTAAATTACTTACCGCTGTTCCGTGAAGCGCTTGTGATACTGCTTCTACCGCCTCGGGCGTCATTTCGGATTGGTTAGTATAATTAATATTACTTTTTGCCATTTTCTTTCGTTTCCTTTTTCTTCATTAATTTTTCCGCGTCTTTTAAAGTTTTAGCGGGCGGAGTATTCTTTTTCGCTTTCTTTTCTAGTTCTTCGTCTTTTTCTTCGTTCTCGTCTTGATCAGCGTCTGTTCGGTCGTCGTTATTTTTATGTCATTCGTTCGCTACAATTTCGACAACATCTTTTTTAAATTCTTCAGATTTTTTATACTCGTCGATAATTTTCTTTTTCGCTTCTTTTTCTTTTTCGTCTTTTTCGTCTTTTTCTTTTTTAATTTTTTCTTCGCGCTTTTTAAGCATTTCGTCTAGTCAACTCATTTTCGATACCAAAAAGTAGAAGAATTAATCTTCTACCCTTTCAACTTTCGTAATTCCGCACATTCGATATTGAATTATTGTCGCTTCTTCGTTTTTACATTTAGTATAAACTTTTTTACCTTTTTCGTCCATCGTAATTTTAACAGGGTTTTCTAAAAGAATACCTGTGACTTTCGCGTATTCGCCGTCGTGAACTTGATTTTCTTCCGCGCTCATATTGTTTGCGGTTCCAAACGATGTATTTAATTTAATAAAGGTTTCTTCATCGTTTTCGTTTAATACTACTAATGTCGCTACTTGCCCAACATTTTTACGAATTCTACCTACTTTTGCGCCGTCTTGAAGTAAATCTTTATATTCGTTTTCGGAGATTTCTCTCTTTTGCGCGTCGATATATTTCAACGCTCTAATATCTTTAATTGCGATTACTCTACCTTCCAATGTGTCAAGTTTCTCGTTTTCTCTTGTTAGCGGTTTAAAACCGAATTTTGTTTGTTCCATTTTCGGAACTCCTTTCAAATTTGTTCTTTTAATATTCTATAATATTATACCATATTTATAATAAATACCCCAATTTTCGTAGATTTTTTTCTGAATTTTCGTTTGTATTATACTAGGACGATTAGGGGCGATTAGGGGCGATTAGGTCACTGGGAAAACGCGCTAACACTCATAGTGTGCGGAAAAATTTTGATACTCAATATAATTATACCATAAATAAAATTAAATGTCAAGTGTTTTTATAAAAAATTTTTAAAATTTTTGTCAATAAATTATAAGTGTTAATTTTTTTGTCAATAAATTATAAGTGTTAATTTTACCGAAAACGCGAACAAAAACGAAAGCGAAAAAAAAAAAAAAAAAAAAAATAAAAAAAAAATTTATATAATAATAAAAAAAAATAAAAAAAAAAAAAAAAAAGAAAGAGAAAAGGATAA
>Ga0153959_1000642_pt1 | contig 11654 bp, 11 predicted proteins | sample TSFL043MetaG_FD_104685 | JGI IMG/M metagenome (GOLD analysis project Ga0153959, IMG submission 104685) | Attine ant fungus gardens microbial communities from Florida, USA - TSFL043 MetaG | ecosystem: Host-associated > Fungi > Mycelium > Unclassified | place: USA: Florida, Wekiwa Springs...
AAATGCTTCACCCCCCACCTCTCTTTTATTCCTCCTTCTCTAACGGAATTGGAATCCGCCCATGCAGGTTGTTACACAACCTTGTAATTCCTGTTCCACCCCTCTCCCACTTGGCTGGCTGTTACAACCACCAGCCTAATTCCCAAACTATCCCCGATTCCTTGGACTCCTTTGGTATGTCTAGTGAATCGGTGGAAAAATGGAAACTGCTGCTGGATCGCTGAGTAGGGCTCCCAAGTGGCTTCCAATGGTGGAAGGCCCTTCCATTGAATCAACACCTCTGCTCCTCGCATGTTCCTGCCATCCCCTGACCGCACTCCTAGCACCACTGATGGTTCCACCACCATTTCCAGGTCTTCATTAAGCTGTTTGGGCAGCTCCATCGTGGCCTTCATTGCACCCTTAGCCTCCCATAGTTGGGACACGTGAAATGTAGGGTGGATTTGGCAATGTGGCGGCAGCTTCAGTTGGTAAGTTACAGGACCTACCTCTTTCTCAATCTCAAATGGGCCATAATAGCGGGCTGCTAGCTTCTCATTTGCACGGGCAACCAAAGACCTTTGTCAATACGGTCTTAATTTCAAATAAAGTCTCCTACCTGGAACTTCACATCTCTTCTTTCCCGATTTGCTCTCTTCTTCATCATTGCCTGTGCCCTCAATAGTTGTGCCTTCAATTCATCTAGGATCACATTCCTTTCAATCATTTGTTGCTCCACCATCGAGACAGGGATAGTTCGCTTCTCAAACCGCACTAAGGGAGGGGTTCTCTCCCATACACCACCTGAAAGGGGGTTAACTTGGCAGCTGTGTGATAGGAGGTATTGTACCATAATTCAGCCCAAGGTAACCAAGTGAACCATGCCTTTGGTTTGGAGGAAGCAAAACATCTCAAGTAGGTCTCCAAAGTTTGGTTGAGTACCTCGGTTTGTCCATCCGTTTGTGGATGATAAGCTGTACTTCTTTTGAATTTGGTGCCCTATAGCTAAAAAATCTCCTCCCAAAATGTGCTCATAAAAATTTTATCTCTATCCGACACAATAGACCTAGGAACTCCATGGAGCCTCATCACTTCCCTAATAAAAGTTCCAGCCACATCCCTAGCTGTAAATGGATGTTTAACGCCAATAAAATGCCCATACTTGTTAAGTCAATCCACCACGACCAAGATTGAGTCCACTTTGTTAGATTTTGGTAGTCCTTCAATAAAGTCCATGGCGATGTCGTCCCAAATCTGGTTAGGAATCAGTAATGGCCGTAACAGTCCCCTCGGTGCCAAGGTTATATATTTGTTTTGTTGACAAGTCGAACACTCACTCACATACCGATGCACGTCTTTCTTCATACTTGGCCAATAGACATTTGCTGACACCCTTTTGTAAGTTTTTAAGAACTCTGAATGACCTCCCACGCTTCCATCATGCCTTTCCTGGAGTATCAACGGAATTAGTGCGGATCTCTTGGGTAAGTAAAGTCGTCCCTTGTAGACGAGATGCTTGTCCACTAGCTGAAAATTAGGATGGGAGGAAGGGTCAATTTGTAACTCCTAGATAATTTTTTGCAGTCCTTCATTAGCTTCTACCTCACTTGCCACCTTCTCCAATTGGACCACCCTAGGCACTGTCAAATCCATTAAAGCTGCTGTGTGACAGATCCTGGACAGTCCATCAATCGCCTTATTCTCCATCCCAGTCCGATAATGTATCTCAAATTGGTACCCCATCAACTTTACCATCCATTTCAAATATTCAGGACTTACCTTCCACTACTCCATCAAGTACTTTAGGCTTTTTTGATTCGTTCTAATAAAAAATTTTCTGCCTAACAAGTAGTGCCTCTAGTTTTGCACCGCAAACACTATGGCCATGAGTTCTCTTTAATAAACTGATTTCTTCCTCCCCAACTGACTGAAAGCATGGTTGAAATAAGCGATCGACCTTTGTTCTTGCATCAAAACAACCCCTATTCCATGCCTCGAGGCATCAGCTTCAATGATGAAGGGCTTCTCAAAGTCGGGCAAGGCTAAAACGGGTAAGGATACCATTTTAGCCTTGAGTTGCTGGAAGGCCTGTTTAACAGCCACATCTCAAAAGAAGTTGTTCTTTCTTAATCTCTCCGTTAGAGGCCGAGCCAGCTTACCATAGTCTCGCACAAAGCGTCTATAATACCTCGTGAGCCCTAGAAACCCTCTCAATTCCTTTACCGTTGTTGGAGTAAGCCAATCTATCATTGCTTGCACCTTGTTGCTATCAGCTGAAACCCCCAGACAAGAAATAACATGGCCCAAATACTCAATTTCCAGCTGCCCAAACACATATTTCTTTCTGTTGGCCACCAGCTGGTTGTCCGCTAACACCCTTAAAACACATCGTAGGTGCTGCTCATGATGTTCCAAAATGCTGCTGTACATCAAAATGTCTTCGAAAAACACCAACACAAATTACCTCAAATAATCTTTGAAAATTTCATTCATTAACGCTTGGAATGTTGCCGGAGCATTCATCAACCCAAAAGGCATCACTAGGAACTCGTAATGCCCTTCATGAGTCTTGAATGCTGTCTTTGGAACATCCTTGGGCCTAACTCGAATCGGGTGGTAATTAAATTTTAAGTTGAGTTTGGAAAAGACCCTGGCGCCATGCAACTCATCAAGTAGCTCATCTATCATTGGAATGGGGAATTTGTTCGGAACCGTAACCTTGTTCAAGGCCCTATAATCGACACAAAAATGCCACCCCCCATCCTTCTTCTTAACCAATAATATCGGGCTGGAAAATGGGCTGGAACTGGGTTGAATGATTCCAACGGCCAACATTTCACCCACCAACTTCTCAATCTCATTCTTTTGTAAATAAAGATAACGATAGGGTCTTACACTCATCGGTGAGTATCCCGAAATTATGTTTATGGCATAGTCTCTTTCCCTGCTAGGTGGCAGCCCTTCCGTAGCAGTAAACACCCTTCCAAATTCGGCTAATGCCCTTTTCAATAATTCTGGAATTGCTCTCTGGTCTTCTTCAATCTCAGTTGCCCATGTCCCCAATTCCAGCAACATCCCTTCCCCCTTCCCCCTTCTCCTTAAATGCTTTCACTATAGCTTTTAAGGATACCAATGTCTTGCTCAAGCTAGGATCCCCCTGCAAAGTTATACTTGAAACTTCATGGTGAGAGTTTTCCAATCCACATTCATCTTGCCCACTGCTGCTAGCCACTTCATCCCTAGAATAACATATGAACTTCCCAACTCCAAGGGCAAGAAATCTTCCACAATCTGCAAATTTTGGAGCTGAAGCTTCACTCCCTTGCAAATTCCAACCCCTTGAACTGCCACTCCCGTCCCCATAATCACAACATACCTTGTTGTTTCCTCCCTCTGATTAGGCCTAACAGCTGCACCAACTCCACATAAATAAAGTTATGGGTTGCTCCTCCATCAATAAGGACCACAATTGGCTGCTGCTCTATCTCCTCTTTTATCTTCATTGTTTGGGGTGCTGTTAATCCTGCTACAGAATTCATGGACAGCTCAATGACCTCACCCCCTTGGACTGGTTCCCCTACTGCCTCCCTCTTTCGGCTGAGGCACTGGTTGTCTTCTTCTTCCCTTACCCATTGTTCCTCCTCCTCTACTTCTTCATCATATATCATCATCACTTGCAGCTTTTTATTCTTACACTTGTGGCCTATCATATATTTCTCATCACACCTAAAACATAAGTCCTTATCTCGCTTGGACTTCCATTCAACCTCACTAAGTCGTTTCCAAGGTTGATTACTCACCCTCCCACTGTTTTGGGGCCGAAATAGATAGGGGGAGTTCACTGCAATAGGTTTAGAGGCTGGTTGCGCATGGGGCTGAGGACCCCCATGCTGGTAATTCAAAATAGAGAGTGAAGCGGATTGCCCTCTATTCAAAGTCAATCTAGCTAAATTTCCCCAAAGGACAAGGTTCCTCTCTTCTATACGTTGCGCCAGGTCCATCATTTGCTCCAAGCTCCTTGGACTCAACACCCTCAACTCGGTCTTGATCTCCGGACTGAGACCGTTGATGAAGTGCCCTTCAAGCATGGTTTTTGGCAAATTTTCCAGAGGCGATGCAAACGTCTCAAAGTTCTGGTGGTACTCTGAGATAGACCCTCTTTGCCAAAGAGCTAAAAAACGCTTTTCTACTGACCCTTTTTGAGTGGGTCGGAATCGGCTTTGCAGCAGCAACTTGAAATCCTCCCAAGTCCTCACTCTTCGCCATTTTTCTTCCCACTGGAACCACGAGAGGGCAGGTCCTTCCAAACATACAGCTGCTATATCCACCTTCTCCACATCCGTCAACCCATTCATCGAGAAATATCTCTCGGCCCTAAAAATCCAGCCATCTAGGTCCCTTCCATCGATGAGCGGGATTTCTAGCCGCCGTCCGCGAGATTCTAGTCACCAGCCTCCCTCGAACCCCTCTGTTTCAGCTCGCCTTCCACCCGCCTTGGGTGTCGCCTCCGAATCATCTATCCCCGATGATTGTTCTCCCAACTTCTCCTTGTTCTTCCTCTCTCACTGTTGTTCCTTCCACCTCGCTCTCATCCATTCAAAGTGTTCCAGCAGGAAAGTAACGTTCTTCTCCACCGATTGAACCTCACTTTTCATGGTGTTTGATTCACTCTTCATGGCGCCCACACCTAGTTGTATGCTATCCAATCTCTTCTCTAAATCTCCCACTCCATCTGTTAAGTTCACCATTAGGATCGCAATGCTCCGATACCAAAATGTTTGACTCCCAGGAATTGTAAGATGACTCGATTCAATAGGAAAGATTTCCAATCCAATTACAGCTGGAAAGAACAGAAAACATAGCAATTCAAGAGGCCCTTAATCTCTCCTACTCTACTGAAAAATTCTTCACCCCTACCTCACCTACCACAACCTCTCTTTTATTCCTCCTCCAACAGAATTGGAATCCGCACATGCAGGTTGTTACACAACCTTGTAATTCCTGTTCTACCCCTCTCCCACCTGGCTGGCTGTTGCAACCACCAGCCTAATTCTCAAACTATCCCCGAGTTCTTGGATGCCTTTGGTATGTCCAGTGAATCGGGGGTCTATCAAAATTTGAGAAGGCTAAGAGATCAATTGTTTGCAATGCTTGTTATTTGTGGGAATAAGGAAGCACAAAGTCAGGGCTAGTAACCACCTTTAGAAATCCAAATCTGGTGCTGTTTAGTTTTGATGTTTTTTCTTATATCTGCAGGGTTACTTTATGTTACAACAGCAGATCCTTCTCCCTCCAAATGTTGATTATTATTTCTTGAATTGCCCATAGTTGCTGATCCTTTGTCTGTTTTAGCTGATCCTATGCCTTTATTCTGCAGGATAATCAGGGTCCTTTCATTTCACTGATGATGGCGTATATTTTCAATGCAATGACACATTTGTCAATGGATGTTCGACTGATGGCTTTCAAATTTTTTGACCTTGTTGTCCAGCACTATCCATCATCCTTTCCCTTATATGCTGAAAAGGTAGTTAATTCTATATCTAGGTAGAATATTGAAGTTCTAATCGTCTTATCCCACCATGTATTGAACTTTGGATTAGCTGGGTGATGTTGAGACACCAGTTAATAGTTCTGTCATTTGTATATGGTTGTTGCCTGAGATTCACCATGCTATGTATTTTCTCTATTTTCTCCGTCTCTCTTTATTTTCTTTCATATGCTTAATCAATTCATTTCCACCAAGAAAATTCAAAGCTTTTCATCAGGGGGTGAATTTACTGAAACAGATGCAGCTTTTTTCTTTATTAAATTTGCAACTTATTCTGGCTGTTACACCTGCTTTAGGTGCCAACACCTTTCCCTTTCCTTTCTTTCCATACCCATTCTTCTTCCTGTTCATTTTTTGCTCAAGTGTTGCAACCCAGTTTTGTTGGTTTGTGAATTTATTTCAATTTCATTGGCCTAATTTAAATTTTATTTGATTTGTTGCCAACAGATTTTCCAAAACTATGAAGATATATTGCAAAAGAACCAGTTCCTTTTACGGGAAAAGGGCAAGCTTAAGAATGTTCTTGGGGGGCTAGTTCACTGCCTATTATTGTTACCAAGTCATAAGGGAGATCATGACTTGCCAGGTGGAAAGGTACTTGCAGTTATCAAAACCAATGGGATCCTGTTGTTTGTGGCATTCATGCACTACTGTTTTGGTGAAGTTGGGATAAGATACCCTTAGTTTTATTCTTATTAAAGTTTTTTTTATAAATATTTTCTCTGATATTATTATTTAATGTTTATGGTATCTTTTTCTAATTCTGGATTTTAAGATACTTAAATTGAACCTATATTTGTACACTTGGAGGGCTGAACTGAGGGTTCTCAGGAAGAGGTTATTTATTTACCTGTTGCAGTGAAGATAGATGGAGGTGGTATATAAAACCAAAACAAGTTATTAGAGGACACAAACTAAAATTCGTATTTGTTTGTTTTTTCCCCATGGAGACAGCTGAAAAACTTTCCATTACTAGAAGACCAATGCGAAACATTAGTGGAGAATCAATATTTCAAATTGTCCACCAAAACAAAAGTAAACTCAATGAGGCAGTAGGAAAAGCTTTTGGTGCAATGATTTGTCTCAAAGACTTGGGAAGATCTTAATTTTTATTTACTTTTTCTGATATTAGAAAACAAATAAAATCTTATTTATTTAAGAGGAAAGTTAAAGATGTAAGAATGCAATTGATTTGTTTTCTTAAATTTCATCCTTTGTTATCATAGTTTACAAGTATTGCTGTTCATATTTTACTTTTTTACCTGTCACTTAAACCTATGACTTCTTTGAGGGCGAGCCTTGGTAGCAGTGGTAAGATTTTCCTTTCTAACTAAAGAAGGTTCATGGGTTCAAGCTGTGGACAAAGAGATTAATATAGAGCATTGGTTCTCTTTGGCACATCAACCATTTCTCCTCAGGTGCCTTCATGTATGTAACCATTTTTTTTTATATGTTACAGGAAGCTGCTGCTAATGTTTTACATGCTTTTGAGCCTGAAGCACTGGAAGATCCTGCTGGTAAGTGTAACAAAATTGGACCTTGTACATCTATTACCTTTGTACTGATGTTTGCATTATCTAAGACCTGCACTCTTGATGGTGCTATGGCCTATAACAGAACAAGGCATTCCATTGATACAAATGATATTCAATAATGCTTGAGGGTCAGATTTTCCTGGGAATAAGATAATGTTTTATTGTTTGACCTGCTGCTATCTTTGGTTTTTGTAGGATTTTCAGTCATCAAGAAGAAGCTAAAGGAGCTTGTGCCTGTTTTAGTTAGTTCTTTCCAAGATTTTATACATCTGGTTCACAGTATGCCTCATCTTGATGCGCAATCATTTGATTGTATGCAATATATACTTCAGAGCCTAGATCTTGTAGTCAGATTCTTTACTTATACAATTGACAACCATCAGCAAGAGATACAAGTGTGTATGCCTCCTGAGGAACTGGATACAGCCATACAAGGTCAAGCTATCGTGTTATTATTATTAAAGAAGTTATTTGATTTGTTCCCCCTCAATCCAACACATTATCTCTCAGGAAAGGTATGATATATGTAGACTCTTGGTTTCTCCTCCTACTTGACTTCTTTTCTTCTTCTTTTCTACTGATCTCATGTTGATCTTCTTTTGCTGGTCACTGCCTTTAATCATTGCCCTCTCTTTTCTGAGGAAACATGAATTATTAATATTGCTAGGATAATCAGACTACTTTTTTCCTTTTTGATTAAATAATTGCTACTGATGGATTTCCTCTTACGGTTGCTACTTTGTCTTTAATTATTGACCTTTCTTTTGTTAGGGAATATGGTGTATAAGTTTCATGGGGTAATTAGACTACTTAAACAATGCTTTTAGAATTTGGCATATGCTAATATTAATAAGCTAAACTCACATAATGATCATATATATACTTTTTAAATAGACAAGGTACATATAGCATATAGTCTTAATCCCACCTTAAACAGATAAGGTGCATTAATATGCACCTAGAGGGATTAAGGCTTGTCATTGTTGTTGTGTGGATATAGCAATATATTGCTGAGCTGTATTCACTAAATATATACATTCTCAGTTAACTTTTGAAGTATATGACTTTTCAAAAGATATTTGTTGGGCAGGCAAAAATCAGGGTTTGTTATATCATGCATCTGTAAATGCTTCTTATAAGTTTGGATAGACAGACTAAGCTTAACTACAGCATAGAGCTTGCTATCTTTCTATTACATACAACACATAAATGAAGGTAAAACATATAAGAAGGAAGGTTGGAGAGCTTTGTCTGAGCTGAAACTCAGCATAAATACCCAAATCTCACTCCCAAATAGAGGGTAGAGGAAGAATGTTGTTATGGCATTCGCATTCATGGAAAGTCATAAACAATACTCTGAATGTTGGAAAATGATCTAAATTAAGTTGGAAACCTTATAGGCTTGGCCATTAGAAAGATAAACACCAAGAGACATACATTAAGTAGGAATTCCAAAAGACATACATTAAGAGACATGCATTAACTAGGAATTCCAAAAGACATTCTTATTTAAGAACTCCAAAAGATTTATCTTCAAATATTAAAATGTTCATAATGGAAACATCTATATACATTATTATAGATTAGGCATCTAGATTTGAGGTTGATGTTGAGAGTAAAAATGATAATATTATAAAAGATAAAATTAACCTTTTATCTAACTACTTATGCTTTTAGATGAGATGGTGGTTAATAATTTAGTAGGCAAAACTTATATTTTTGTCCTAGTACTTCTACGTTTTTTTGTTGTTTCAATTACACCCCTGAACCTGTATTTTTGAGTCAATTTAACTTTTGTACTTTGACATTTTTTCCATGTGGCAACCCGAACTTTTAATTGTTTCGATTACACGTTTAGACCTACATTTTTTAGTCAATTTAACCTTGTACTTTAACATGAATAGAGTGTAACATGTATTTTTTCATCTCACTTTATCTTTTTTTTTAGCACATGAAAGTACATGGGTTAAATTGACTCGAAATTGCAGGCCCAGGGGTGTAATCAAAATAATAAAAAGTTCGGATTGTCACACAAAAAAAGGGTCAAAGTATAGGGGTTAAATTGATTCGAAAATTAGGTTCAAGAGTGGAATCAAACAACGAAAAGTTTTGGTGGCTACATGAAAAAAAGGTAAAAGTATAGGGGCAAAAATATGGATTTAACCCAATTTAGCATGGTATTAAAGTAGGCAAAGTTCCTATGTTCGAACTTCACTGTTGACCCCATATTTAAGTTGTTGCACATGTTTAGACTAGTTATTAAGTGAAGCTTGGCCGGACATGAAGATAAAGTTAACCCTCTATCTAAAAACTTAAGCTTTTAAATGAGGTGGTGGTTAACAATTTAACAGTTAGGGAGTACCTGTTTCCAATCTATTAGTGCAAAACTATTGGGCCTCTTAAGAAGAGATTTGATATTTGTTTCAATTCAGGTTTTCTCTAACTTCACTAGTAACTATTCCGGTTTTCTAACACTAAAGAATCAGGGAACATGCTGGAAAATCCTTAACAAGACTTTAGGGTTGCTGACAAAAATAAATCTTATATTTGGATCTAATGTAAGCTCTACTACTATTCAGGAAAATGAAATAGTTTAATGTGATTAATTGGCTGTACCAATCATGACTCATTTAAAGAGTACATCATTACATTGACTTCTAAAGAAAATTACTCATCAAGCACCCCTAAAAGGATGTTATTTTTCTTGCATTGTGACAAAAAGAAAAAAAACAAAAAAAAACTCCATATGCTCTACATAACTTCTAATCCAAGTTCGAGCATTCTTCTTCTTAAACCAGAACTGGTTAAACATTGACTTTTGTTGAAACTTAATATGATATATTCATGTTATAGAGTGACAAGTACCTATATATCTCATAGAACGTCAACATCTTAAACTGCTATCACTTCCAATGAGGGTTCTCCTTATCTACCTAGCTCACATCTTTTTCTAAACATTAATTTTTTACCTCGTAAAGGACTTTCATCCTTTATTTGTTAGAAGCATGGGAAAAATTGCGTGCAAATATGGATGGAAATGGGTCCCAATTAACCCCATTTAAAGTGAAAATAAGTACAAAAATAAGATATAGGTACAAGGCTCCTTTAAAAATTTATCAAAACGAAAACCTAAATGGAGTTAATTGGGGCCCCATTTATATCCTATGTACAAATACGATCCTCCTCCAACCCTTGCAAATTGGGGGGCCTTGTGCATTGGGGATGCCCTTTATATAAAGGATTCACATCCACAACAGAAATTTTCTGACTGTGCTGGACTGACAATGTAGCTTGCATCACTCTAATTTCTTTTATCTTCTTGTGTACAGGAAGATGGTAAATATTTTGTCTTGAACGTAATGATTACAGAGATCTTTTTGCATTCAAGTGACGGGCTGTGCCCTCCTCCTACATTCTTCGAGAAGTTTCTTGAATTCATTGCAAGTGCTCTGTGTGGAGAGGTAAGAGTACTTGGCACAATCTGATGATTTACTCTCTGTTCTAAGGTGTTCAAACTAACATGTGGAAAGAGCAGTTGTTTCAATTAGTCTTCATTATTCTGCTGTTATTTTAATGCAGCACATGTTTTCAACTGCTGAATAGGCTTCTTTGGAAGTGCAATCTTTGTGATACTTACGGCGTGCCTTACTCTTCAAAATCTGTTGCTACAGTCTAGTACAAACAAGTTGCCTGACAATCTGAAACATGCTTGAGTTGTTCTCCTTCAAGGAATGAATTTTTGGCCTTTTCTTCTCTTTTGACCATGTCTAGTCCTTGCCAAGTGGTTGTGACATCTCTCTGATTGAACCAACATTTATGAGGACATGTCAGCTAGTTAAGTATGGTTGCTCTAATAGGTTGGGATATTGGAATTGTCTTATACGTTGATGGCTTTTGCTGTTTAGCTGGTATCTGTGTGTAATGTCTTCTGCTCTGCAAACTTTGGATGTAGTTTTTAATGTATTCCTTTTCGGTTGAAAAAGTTTTACTTCCATGGAAACAGAGACTTATTTGGAGGAGAAAAGGAGATTAATTTTTTTTTTTTGGGGGGGGTGTTGTTATACTATTGAACATGAGTTGAACTACATAGGCTAGCACGTCCATTACAAGATATGATGTGTTCCATGGTAATTCTGTCATGTGGGTTAATAGTGCAGTCAAGTTTCTACATGTATTGGATTGTTACGGTCAAGATAGGGAGGCTTTTGAGGTAATAAACCTTTAACTTAACACTGTTTCGACAAGATTATTAATTAGTTGAGAAATCCTGCTTCAATTATAATATTCACCTTGGCATTTAGTGTAGCAATGATAATGTTGTTCCTTTGTGATTCGAAGATCATAGTTAAAGTTGTGAAACCTCTTTGCAAAGTGAGGGAAAGGCTGTATACAAAAACAACCTCTCTTGACCCTCACAAACCGCAGAGCCTTGTGCACATGGATGCCCTTTTTAATCCTGATTCTGGATTTAGCTACCTTGACACATGATAACTGTGCTATTTATTCATGGGGAGGAAAAGTTTGAATGTGAGTATGTTTGGCACTCATTTTCTTTCTATGGCCTTGTCTGGGGGTGGGGATATTATATG
>Ga0153959_1000648_pt1 | contig 11572 bp, 10 predicted proteins | sample TSFL043MetaG_FD_104685 | JGI IMG/M metagenome (GOLD analysis project Ga0153959, IMG submission 104685) | Attine ant fungus gardens microbial communities from Florida, USA - TSFL043 MetaG | ecosystem: Host-associated > Fungi > Mycelium > Unclassified | place: USA: Florida, Wekiwa Springs...
AAAGTAGAGCTGGGCCTGAGCACTCTGGGCCCCTTCCTTCTGCCTGGGTGTGTTCTGGCCAGTGGACCCGATGTGAGTGTTCTTGGAAGTCCTGCTTGATTTGCAACGGTCTTGTACATGAAGCGGTAAAGTATCGTCATGTTTGATGGATGGTGTACCGTCTTGTTCTTGTCTAACTGCTCCTGACAGGAACTTGCCATTCCAACTCTGGTTTGACATGTACTATCGTGTTTCATACATCGAGTTCTGTCAATACTCCTCCGTACCCTTGGCATCGGCCTCTGGTTAAGCAATTGGATGTCACACTGTGTCGTATTTTTTTCTCGTTCTATCTATAATCAGGAATCTACTATCAAATTATGCCACGTTGTCTCTCGTATCTTTTTTTCATCTTCTGTTTTCTATACGTCGCACCCTCATTGATGAATCCGCTATCCAAATTCTCATGGCCTTTGTGTGTGATTGAGATGTTCTCTTGAATGTGGTGTCTACTCGTTGGTAGACTTAATCACCGGTGTATTGAGCTCTTGTCTAAGTAAGCTCTTGTCTAAGTAAGCTCTTGTTCTAGTCTCGCCTCTTACTCCACTGTTGAGTTAATTCTAATGCGGATGACCAACTTTGACCTCTACCTTCCCAACGCTGTACTCGTAGGTGGTCATATTTTTTCTTTCTCTCAATTTGGCCTGGACTTGACTCCCACTCTTCAATATAGCTCTACTTCAGCTCACTAAAGCTCCCCTTTCATTTCAGGTCAGACTTGTTGACATGTTCTCATAATGTGGCCCAACAAGATAACCTGGCTCAGTGGTACCGACAACGAATCCATAGGTCAAGTTCTTTGAGGTGGTGATGATGATTAGTTTAGGAAACAGAGGACCTGAGAATCAAGAACGAGGAAAATTAAGCTAGCTCACGACTACTCTTTTACAGTGGTTCCATGTTTCACGGACTCTGAGATAAGGTGACATGATTGTTGCACGATTAGACTGGAATTTCTCGTCCTTCAAGATATGCTTCGAACACGCAGCGAAATTTATTCCTAGCAGTTTCTCTGACATGACCATATGATCATCACGGTACCCGACCAAAAAAACTACCTCATCTCAAAAGGCTGCACCAATCCATCCTCTGATATTGCAATAGTCAGAAATAGCCTGCAGACGGACCGTCTTCACAACGCAGGCTGGGTCAGTTACATACAATACACTCTCGACTGGATCGGTCCTCAGGCCAGGTTGTGAGATTTTCAAGTAACTTGCGTCGTCCTGGATGGAAAGTAGGTGGGTGGCAGGTAGGTGAGTTATATTCAACTCCTGACATGGTTTGACGAAAGATTTTCATGTTCAAGAACAGAAGTACAGGCAGAAAAAATTATCACTACGGTTTACTGTATAACCACATGCTTGTTTGGGGATCATGATACAGAAAGTGATGTTAATAAGAGACCTCGCTCACATCAATCACTATCAAGGCACAGACAGATTTGCATACATCATCTGTGTTCCCAGGATTGACCACGTCCTTTCCAATACCACATCACAAGCAGACTTGATAGAGACCGGGCCCTCGAACACGAGTCACCATAAGTATTACACAAGCGAGCTCCATTATGCAGTACATGAGACACTACTAGACAGGTACCAATTTACGAGAAACATCAAGCTACTTTTGTGCAGTATACAGATGCGATCAAATCCGATTTTGACGACAAGCTGTCGGCAACAAATGTTGTGCTCCGGATTCCAACACTACTCAACATGACAAGCGGAAGGTGATCAATGGAGAGGCCAAATATGTGTCAGTGAAGAATGTGAAGGTATGGAAACTGCCCCGGGTTAGGAGTGCAAAATTTTGGGGACGGCATATTTGACGAGCACAACAATGCGAAAAATATGGGCGCAGTCACCGGTAGATGAGGGCCACTGTGTCGGGGCTAATCTCAAGACGTTTGAGAAGAACGACTACCAGAGTGAGCTCATACGGCTGATGTTACTATGTCACATCACCGTCACAACTATCACTGATCGACATCTTTTCGTCTTTACGACTGCAACGCCCATACCTGTAACCCGAATTCTTTCCTGCGTTCTTTTTTGTTTCTCCCGGAGCGTACTGCAATCATGACTAACCCAGGTTATGTGTTCAATGCATTGTGGAATCGGCTGCAGAACCCATGACCTGGCTGGAAGTGATTCGCCTGTGTACTCAAGACAAAGATGAAAATTTTTCTTTTGGAAAAATTTCCCTGGCGTATCGCTGCTTCATTACTGTGAGGACTGTTGCCCCACATGTCTTTTCGTTTACATTATATTCTCAATAGGACCATATATTTCCGTTACCCTCGCTGTTTACACTGGTACCCCAAACGTCCAAATTGTGAATCCTGTCATTCCGTTGCACTTCCGTCCGAGCGACACCAAGGCGGGAGCTATTGGGAAGTGCTTTATTTGTGCTCTGCGCCGGGTGCTTTCCGATCTCAAGCATTGTTACTTGACAGATGTATTTTCTGAGTCATTGCCTGTGCAGGTCAAGTTCCCGTTCTATACCACGTACACCGACGGGGCCGCTTCTCATCCGTTTGTGTACGAAGGGCAGATTGATCAAAAAAGGGTGTTTAGTGCGCATCTTCGAGACAATCCAGAGGACAAGACATTTGTCAAATTTTCTCGCCGCTATGGAGACACATAAGGTTTCGCATGCACATGGTTTTTCTCCAAAGCTCCGAGCTGTTGAGCGCTTTGGTGATGGTAGTCATGGATGTCTCACAGCAATTCTGCGCGGTAAAGGGGAGACAACTGAAGAAGAATGTGTATGAGGCAGTTAAAGAGGCTCTTGCCTTATTCCATAAGGAAGGGTATGTCCACGGTGATGTGCGGCAAACGAACATAATGGTCACGAGAGATGGAGTGGACAGTACGGATTTAGGCGACGTTATTCTTATTGATTTTGACTGGGCAGGGAAAGAGAATACTGTCAGATATCCATCCGACATCACATTGGATCATCCTGAGCTTCTGCGTCTTGAGGACGTGGACTGTGGAGGCTTGATTTGTTCTGCTCATGATGACGAGATGTTGGAACTCCAACATCTCCAGCACTGAATACAAGTCTTTTGATTACCCAAGACTAGTCTGTGATTTTTGATTCGCCAACATGATTTTACGGAGCTCAAGCTAAATTCTGTTTTTGTATGGTATCGCAGAACAGAGAGGCGACACAGGAAGTACCGATCTTGGATTGAGATCAGGTAAATGAGGAAGAAGCCGAGCTACTGATCCCATTGGGGACTGAGGGTTAGACGTGGTTTTGATCAGAAAAAACGAACCACAATGCTCAAGTCTGGTGAATATATTTAAACAAATAGATACATAGTTCTTTTGTCAGCCAAGATTTTACCATTTTCGAATCATGTCGGTTCTCCTGCTTTGCCAGGCCACCAGATGCCGGTGTTCCGTTCTGCGGGGTAACAAACTTGTCCTGTTTTCCCTGCCCAGTTGAAATCGACAACCCTGAGGGCCACAGATTTCGCTATAACATCGGTTCAATTCAAATCATGATGTGGTGTTGGTTCGAAGATCACCGTGAACATGATCTCCGTCGTCGAGCATCTTGAATAACCTCTCGCAATTGAAAGGGATCAACACCAGGTTCCTTTTCGGGCTTGAAAAATTGGTATAGTGTTTGCCAAATGAATGGGCCAAGGTACTCCATGACATGTGCATTTGGTGCACCTTCCACCTCTGCATAGTCATACAGCTTGACAGCCAGCTTATTCTTTTCCATATGCTGACCTCTCATGAATAAAAGCGAGGAACGAGCTTGACAAAGACCCGAAGGCCGGGAATAGAACAAGACATGAGGGTGGCAAGCCACAGTCGCTGGTACCCATCACGGGGCCTGGACAGAACATCAGTGTCCCAACCTCACCCTCTGGTTCGAGTAGTGTAGATGAGAGAGGTCGAGGGTGCAAATGAGACTTCGGAAGGTTCAGTCATGAGCGTGCAAGCAACATCTTGTGAGTGGCAGAGTTGGAAGCGCATCCTCATCGTGTCCTCACCGTCGCAAAGATGATAATGCTCCCAGAAGTGTTGCTACTTTGGCTTGACGAATCCGGGTGTGATAGGTGAGCATAAAAGCAAGCTTGGCAAGTGGTTCGACGATTGGTTTGTGACCGTCGAAGGACCCACCACATATGAACAACATGGGCCCTGGGTAAAATCGAGTCAGCGGATGCAAAAATCAGTGAACGACACTAGGTACCAATAAGACAGATGAAGAAACATGGGGCTCCTGTCGATGTGTACAATTTACGGCCGGTTCGGGTTCTTTTTGTTAGCCTGCTGCATACTTAGTCTTCGTTCCATCACTAAAATTTCACTATTAGCCATCACATATTTTTTGTAGCCATATAAAAAGGTATGTCAAGTTCGACTCACTTCGTTCGGACTTTAGGCACTAGCTTGGTCCAGTACACGATTGCGATCAAGACAACAAGCTGTCGGGAACAAATGTTGTGCTCCGGATTCGACCACCACTCAACACGCCCAGTGTCGACTGCAAAGTAGCCAATGAGGAGGCCAGCGGAGAATGAAGACACTACAGAGTGCACACTCTCGCGGACGGTGTATCCAAAGGAAGAAGAGTCCAGAATAGGAAGACCGCCTTCCAAACATGTAACGACCTGGTTATATACACCCAGCTAGATGGGATCCCATGAGTACTCTAGGTTTGGAAAGTGAAGGACCATAGTGAATGCACGTTTTATTTGGACATTGACTGCACAGCTTCCTCGATCCCATTTGATGGCATCGACCCACATATCTCTCGACCATTTCCCTGGCACCCGATGACTTGACCCTCATCACTCAACATCCCCTCTTATGTCATTCATGGAATCACGACACTGCCCAGTTTGATTGTATCCACTTTACCGATGAAGCGCATCTTGGGTACTCTCTATACTCACCTGACAGTGTTTATCCTGCATGCTCACCTGACGGGATTCTTTGCATGTTTGTCTGGCAAGGACAACCTTATCCGAGTCTGAGACACACGAACTGGTCAACTCTGTGGCAAGCCCATCACAATGCCCTACGTCCAGTCAATTGCCTTCTCACCTGCCTAAATGACCAATCCCTTGATGGCCGACTCATCGCTATTAACTGCTATTACACAATTACTCTCTTCGACGTCTACACCGGCCACTCATATTCTCAGTGCTGGGACCCAGGATATAAACATGGCGTTGATTGGAGATGGAACTGTTGAATTAAGGGCAGTCGACACAATAGTCGGGGGGAATTCGTTGCAAACGCGCAACATACATTCATTTCTGGTACACCTATTTATCTCTAACTAAAACAATAGAACATAGAACAATAAAACCAGCCTAATACTAATTTAGTATAGCATTTGATATTCCAACAGGAACAAAGTTGGCGTCCTATCCTGGCTCTTATCCAACTTGTACAACTAGAATCCATGACATAGTGGGCCTCGCAGCTAAATACCGGAATGTTATTCATCAATATGAGCCTGTCCCGCAGGGAATGAGGGATGGATGGATGGTGGACCAAGATGATGAGTCACTGTTTTGGTTCCTACTCAAACACAGGGAAGATTTATACCCACCTCACTCAGAAATGATTGGGGGTAGGCCAACAAAGGCAGACCTCTCTAGCTTTAGGTACAGCAGCAAGGGGACTGAATGCATTGACAAAGTGTCGTTGAAATGACTCGAGGAAAGGGAAGGGGGATGGCAAGATTGTTTGAATAGGAGGACAGCCACATCCTGAGTATGATTACAAATTTACATCTTCCATAGTAATCCATTACCATGAGCGAGTCTCGTGGACTGCAGCATACAGTATGTCCTGTATCAATATACAAACCCAATGACCATAATACCAACATTGCCTTCACTCATGCCACCCTCCTTGGCTAATGTATCACAGCGAGCTCAGTTGATTTCTCCAAATGTTTTGACGCTGGATAAGAGAATGATAGCAGTGATGATGGCGAGAGGAAGATGGATGATCAGTCCAAAGGGTAGTAGACGGGAACAGAAGCAATGGGCGGCACAAAACCATTGTCGACATCACATTCTTGTAATACAATGTATCATTTCGTCATCTGACCTGACGGGCTCATGGGTCCATGGCCGTGATGTCTGCAACGAGTCGTCGCTGTCAATCAATACCGTCAATTTTTCAATATGAATAATAAACCACTGGACCTGTGTGTTGGTAGTGACAAAGTTAAAAATTGGCGTGGGTGAGAAGTGAGGGTAAATAAAGAGAAGGTCGTCGTTTGGCCGGTATAGACCTTCGTAATGTGAGTGGTGAAGCCCATGACTTTGTTACGGAGATACTTTGATTGGAAGGCAGAGAATGATTGGATTTGGTCAGTCGAAAGGGTTAGATCAATGATGATACGCTTGTCAGAAGAGCATTCAATCGATGTATCAGCTAAGGACGGTACCTCAAACACAACGCCACATCCCATCGGTAATGCACCCGCATTAGGTCTTGTTTGGGATCGAATTCCGCATCTCTTGTTGGTGCTAATCTTGAGTAGTGAGTATAGAAATATCAGTATGGTCAAGACATACATGAGAGCCTACTCTCTTAACAAAATATCAATAACCTGTGGTACTCGGGTATCTATGAGCATCTTGGCTGAGTTCTTCCATGTAGTTTTCCCCGCAACTGAATTTCGAGTACGAACAAGGCCGAGGCCATGATTCGGTCCCGAACCCATCTCAGATGAATGCATACGTACGTGTTCAACTTTTGAGCCATTGCAACACTTGCATCATTCCACACAATGCGGCGCAGTTGATCTGGATTTGGTGCTCTGATCACATCAGGAGTGGTTTGTCCCAACATTAATCTAGTTGAAACACTTTTCGGTAGATCTGCCTTAATCATCCGATGACTGTAGATGCAGTTTCAGTTCGTCATCAGCGGCTCGCTCAAGAGTGAGGGTTTCCTGCTGCAGATCATGTAATCTGTGTGTCAACATGCTTCCTTCCACAAAAATGTTAGACCACATGGATATGTATAGGCAACGTTCAACTCATTGCAGAGGTTGCCATCTTTTTCGAAGAGGTGATGCTGAAACCTTCCTTATGAATTTTGAGTACAATTATCATCCAAACATTACACTCGCCGTCAGCCAGGATAGAGAAGGAGGATCAAAACACATACTCATTGCTTCGGTAACACCCTATATGACTTACCAGCCTATCCACCTCTTCTCTCACATGACCAGTTATCACCCTTCCCCTGAGTCTAACCAGATGGGATTGACAGTGAAGGATCTACAGAGGCATGCATCCCAAGAAGGGATCAACACGAGAATATAAATTCAAGAACAACATTTGTTGAGTTCTATACCAAAACGGGACCATGCGTAAGGAGCCTTAATTTGTACATGTCTTTAAAAGAGGTACGTCGTGTGTGTTAGAGGGAAATAGGATCCAAGTTGTCCGTTCTTTCTAAATGTCTCTGTGGCAGAGTTGCCAAATCAAGGTCAATTTGTCAAGTTCTGATTTGCTTTTAAAACATCACTATCCATATCCACAGTATATCAAGACGTCTTACCACAGTTCAGAGGTTAGAAGTAACTACTGCTAACAGAGATGTGCGATTCTGGATATTGGCAAGACAGCGAGATTGAAGACCTCACATTGACGAGTTCAGTAACTACTAGTGACATCGTTGCTGTGTCTTGTCATCTTCCGGTGCATCTGAATACATGATTGACTCAAGGACGAATCGTTTGTAATCGAAATGCCAATAGTGTTAAAAATCAGAGGTGGCAAAATATCAGCACGGTAACGGCACGCAATGAAAAACACTCACGTTTTGTGTTTCAAATGCTTTATCTGCACCTTAATACCCTCTTTGTCGCTTTCCAATACTCCCTATTCTCTGTATGCAATTCTGAGCATGGTGATACTGAGAAAAATGTCTTACAGTCGAGCAGGAGTAGATGGATGGGTATCAACAACTTCCTGCGCGATGGTCGATGCATCATCCACGACAAATTCTATGAGCTGCTTAGCATGCATACGAGTATCTCCTGCACTGACTTTTTTACAAGATCCAGCTAGATTACCGATAGGTGTTGCGGAATGATCTGCATGAGCTGGAAATGTAACTGTCACAGTGCGACGGAGACGTCGGTTTGCTTTCCGAGTTGAAAACAAGGTTTCGACCACGTCTGCCATGCACCTACATTCAAATTTTATTCTCAGGAACGAAGCATGGTACCGGAGATGTCAGCAGAGGACGTGTGCCGAGACATATCTGTTTGGTAGAGTTTGCATGAGTAAATATGAGCAGAGGCATTGATCCATTGAACAGAGTGAACCATCATCTTGAGACATCCTACAGCGTCAGGACCATTCTTAGAGAACAGAACAGGGTTAGGCAGATCATGTAACGAAGAAAACTGGACCATGTGAAAACACATCTATGCCTAGGGAAGACAAAAGTTCCAGTGGGTAGGTGAAGATACCACATGAGAACACAGCAAATGTGACCCTTGATTCGCCAATCATTCCTTGAGAATTGGATTGGCAACAAAAGACGGACACAGAACACAATGTCCTTGGTTATTGTGACAAATGAAAATTTGAGGGCCATCAATTGATGAGATGAAATGATAATTGATAAGCTTCTGATGGCCAGGAATGATCGAGGAACCAAAAGTGATCGACAAATGATGAAGACATGCATGGCAAACAAAGTATCTAAAATGGAACCATGATGATCATTTCTCAAGATCAGTGGCAGTGGATGACAATATATTTAGATCGGTTCCTGTTATAGATGCATCTAAAAATGGTAATAAGAAACAAATGATGGCCGGGGAATTCAAACAATGATCGAAGAATCAAGCATTGATCGAGGAACCAGTAGTGCAGGAGCTGGACCTGATTACATAGTAGAGACAATTAGTAAGCATTAAACAGGCAACAAATGATAAATAGCTTCACTGCACCGTGTAATAAATTGTCGATACAAAAAAATAAAATAAAATAAACAGCTTCACTGCCACTGATGGCTCATTCTGGACACTTCCATAATGTCAATCATGCTCGGCACTTTGTGAATAAAGAAAACCAGCCCCTGAATGGGAGATCCTTCCCATATTAGTCTATCAAGGACACACATGGTACACAACCGAGCATGACGGGTAGTGTGCATCGTGTTCATGCAACACACACATATCACATGTAAGTGCAACATGGCGTCCATTCCTGTGCCTGGTTTGAACCACTTCACTGTCAGTCACATCACTGCCACTGGTCGGGATCACACTTTGTTCCGTTCCTGTTGATCAGTCATCGATTTGTCCATGCTTATTGCTTGGCTTTATTTACAGTTATTGTCTTTTCATCGATAAGATACTGATGGCCCTTGCAGGTTTAGACACGCTTTCAATTGACTGTTTGCTGCGCGTGCTCATATTATCATGCTCTTGACAGATACGACTCATCGAATTTTCACTTGATTGGCTTGTCAAATATTTTCTACTCCCATCCGGCATCTCTACTCTTGCAGGAGTCACACACTCAAAGCAAGTATCGAAATTTTTGATTCCTATTATGGTGGTCGTTAAATTACTCCCTCAGCCGCCGACATCATCAAAGGTCTCGCTTAAGGTTGAGGAACAGGCCCACGGCAATTCAGAGCATTAGTAACACATTCCCTGGTCCCAAGGCTCACTTTCTGTGTATCTAGCTGATTGTACATCTATTAAGCTGATGCACCATTTTCCAACGTCCTCTGAAAGGCTCAGCTTGTATACGAGATGTTGAAATGGACCAAGTCAGAATGAAACCGTCCCTCGCTGAATCTTTGCTTGAATGTCAGTACATATCCCTCAATGAAGCCATTCCCAGCTCAAGTGTGAGAACGATAGCGCTTGCTCATGAATGTGGCGATATCCCATCTAGCATATTTCGCTCGCCGTACACTTGGTGCTTGTGCAGCTGTGAAGAGGAATGCATATGTTTTCTGTCGAGATCCCAACTCGTTTAAGATACGGTGTATCTTTAACAGTTGGGAACCAAAAATCCAATTGTTGATGAATCACCAGAACCAAGATTATCTGCCTTGGCACGAGACATAACTACTATTGCTAAGCTCCATGCGTCTAGTTGAGAGTCCTAGTTGAACTGGAACAACATAGAGCTTATACCTCACCACATAACAATTTTAATTAATCACATCCCTGTCCTCGATGCTTGACTGTAGTGCCTATGACTGTCATCTACATCAGCCTCATCTCATGCTATCCATAACACTGCCCAGTTTTACTCAAAATATGCTGATATTGACGGACATTGACACGTGTAAACTACTTAAACAATCACCTGTAAGATTAGTAACTGATCATCGATAATAAATGAAGACAATAAATCAGAAGCTCAAGCTACGAACCAACACTCATGAGTTAAGCCATTTGTGACCAAGCAATTCGCCTGCAGACGGCCTGTCAGACGGTTTTCAACCACAACATCAAACGAAGAAAGTCGACCAGGTTTGTTCCATCAGCATCATCATCAATGATCACACCGTATTGCTGAAGGGCAACTTTCAAGCTTACTGCACCCTTGACCCTCAGATGCAGCCCTAACTTGAATATCAGCAACATATCAGATGAACGACTGATCAAGTTCGGTTCAAGTTCACAGACCCTCATCTTCTGAGAAATAGTCTTCGAATCGCTTCGCCTTCTTGTAATAGGAAAGATCAAAGTCTTCTCCGACCATTCCAGGCATATTTCCAAGATGATATTGTTCTGCAGTCCATGTGGGCCCTTCTCATGCATTGAAGAGCCATGTCGCAGAATGACATCGGTTATGGGATGACACCGAGATGTCATGGAAACATCATTTATTGGAGCGGGTTCTAGGATACTTAGATATATAAGATAGGGAATGTATGTAGAATAATTAAAATGTCTTTCTTCCTTTCCCTCACTCCCCTGCGCGCATATTTATTTGTGCTGCGTCAAGCCACCTCCCAGTCAAAATCTCGAATACCCGTCACAAGTCAACGACTGTGGTGCTCAAATCACATACAAGGCATCCAAGGTTCTATATATCAGCACTCGTTCCCCATCCACAGCCAATTATAACCTCAGGGGCACGTAGGGCATAAGGCTGGATCTCATAGGTGTGGTACCCATCTACGAACGCGGCTGCAAGCCGATAAGATCTACTGTCGCAGTTTCTCGGTTCCATGCTTACCTGTGCCATAGTCGGTCAACAACACATCGAATTGCGGTACCTGGGTCAGATCGACGAGCTCTGCAGGTGTGAATACATTCAAGGGTTTTGATAGTGTGGCATTTTCCGGAATCGGGTGTAGCCTGAGCTGCTGATAACTCACCGCCCTCGATGAATTCCTCAATATTATTCCGGGAGATCAGAATGTTGTCGGATTTGATATCTTTCTGACCATCAGAGACTGGAGTCAAAAGGCTAGAGTGTCTTACCTGTATGGATTACGCGACATTGGCTGTGAAGAAAATCAAGAGCCTCGAGCAGTTGTCT
>Ga0153959_1000655_pt1 | contig 11479 bp, 10 predicted proteins | sample TSFL043MetaG_FD_104685 | JGI IMG/M metagenome (GOLD analysis project Ga0153959, IMG submission 104685) | Attine ant fungus gardens microbial communities from Florida, USA - TSFL043 MetaG | ecosystem: Host-associated > Fungi > Mycelium > Unclassified | place: USA: Florida, Wekiwa Springs...
ATCAATAAAGGCAATAGGAAACATATAATGAAATATTCACCTCAGTCTGATGTCCACAGAACTGAGGGTAGAAAACTATTCTCTCGCAAAAATAATGTGCTTACTAATCATGACAGAAAATGAGAAATAGAAATATGACGAAGGCAAAGCATTAGAACCAAATAGAGATAAACAAAAGAATGAGGCTCAAGATGCACTTATAACAAAAGTGTCCTTCCATCATCGATGTAGGTGTTAGATTAAAAAGTAGTTGTATCATGTTTTATTGTATTTCAATATACAAGTCATGCTTACCTAAGTGTGCACTCTTCTTCTTCCCGACTGCCACATCATTCGGGCTTCCTCTGCTTTGATCGAGATCACTCCTTCTCCAGGTTCTCTAGTGTTATCTGTTAGATAATCCAATGAGTGGGCTATCATTTGTCCCCACTGCAATTGCTGCTCTCCATCCTTCTGACAGTAGGTCTGTCTTGAGGGGTAGAGTTGATATCATGTCCAATCTCTCTTATTGGCTCATGGAGAAGAAATAGGGGTCTCAGAATAGTTCCAGCTACCTGCAAGGTTTTGTTGGAAATATTTGCACAAATCCAAAGTCTTTCAGGACCAGCTGTTATACACAAGCACAATGTCCTGCTTCCAATAGTATGGAAGACAGACCTTCTCCTTTATGCCTGGGGTCCAGCCTATTAGAGATAGGCCCTTGACAGAAGCCCACTCTGAGCCCTCAGTAGTCATCTGTCCTTTGCAGAAACAGAGACATTCTCCATGGTCACCCTAGACACTACACCTGGAATGAACACACCCCCATATCCTTTGCAGAGATAATGGGGACAGAAAACAGTAGACTTAACAAACTATCACAAATGGTCACTTACTAGGTTTGTGATTGAAGAGTTGATGGTTCTCAAGCAAGGTAGTTTAAGCAACAAAAGATGTTATTAAGTCTGAGGTCTAATCCTCAGACTATGAAGCCTTATATACAGGAAATGATAGTCTGTGCACCTAGACAGAGCATCATATGTTCTACTGCCTATTGTCCTACATATGGCAGTCCTTTTGTGTCCAGAATAGCAATAACTTAACCATATAAGGGGCTGCCCTTGTTTGTGTTCAAGGACTGATGTGCATCTATGGGTAATAGATCAATGTCATGCCAAACCTTGAGGTCCTTGTATCTCCACAGGATCTTATTGCCCTAAGGTCTATTTATAGTCGTCAGAAGCGTATTGAAGAGAGCTTCCATGTGCACATGGAAGCAAATGTCCATGTTTGGCAGTTCCCAAGATATCTGCAGATCAGTATCCAGCACTGATTAACTGATATCTCAATGAGTGCTGATTGCTTTGACATGTTTTGGGCATTGTTTAGAAGGTCTTCTTAAGGGCTTCCAGATGCATCTTAGACCGTGGGAATCATGCAAGTGTTTGTGGAGTTATGGCCAAATGAAGTTTGTGACAGAGTAGGAGGTAGAAAAGATTATGAATAAGAGGAAAGTACAGAGAAGGGATAAATACTTGGTATAATAGAAAGGATGTACAGTGGAAAAAGATACATGGGAGAGTAAGGAGAATTTGAAAAATGTAATGGAATTAGTAGAAAACTTTAAAAGGAGGTATCACATAGAGGAAGAAGAGGAAGTTAGATGACAAAAGGCAGATGAAGATGAGAGAACGTTCAGCAGAGAATTACCAGGAAGGTATACTGCCAAATTGCTCTATAGATGGGGCAATAAGAAATATGATTGAGAATATTAGAAGCAGATAAAAGAAAACTGGAGACGATGGAAAAGAAACCTGTTCTCTAGGTATAGCAGGAACCCATTCCTAAAAAGAATGGAAGAAGAAAAGGATGAATACAAGAGAGAAAAAATAAAAAAGTAGAATGAAGGAGAGGACAAGGAGAATCGACGGAGGGTTAAAGAAGACAGAAAGTATTTGGAGAAACTAGGGGATGAAAATCAGAATATAGGTGACCTTAGGGACCCATACAATGAACTATAAAGAAGTCCTTGGGACAAGGACCCTTGAGAGAGGAGTGGTGTCATGAACCACCAAATTCTTCTAAGTTAATATTCATTTTTCTTTTTCTTTTCTTTTCTTTTAATTATGTAATATTATTGGATCAGTAAACAAGGACAAATAGTCAAACATGTATAAGCAGTGAACAAAAACTAGCAAGGACTCTAACGAGTTCTCTTTGTCAAACTCTGACTTAGAGTGCAAGTGAGGTTAGGATCACACTATCTGGACTTCAATCGTTACAATGCTGTAGTTAGACCCCAAGTCATCTAAAAAAGGAATGTCATATAAATAATTAGATCCTGAGTCTTAGCTTATACTTATTATAATATTGTTATGAGCTACTTAATTTCTCTAAGGCAATATTTATTTTTATTTTTATTTTTATTTCTTTTAATTATCAGACATATGAGAACTTATTACCAAATCAGGAATGGTGACTCAATAGGGAAATGCAAGAGAAATCTAATATACAAATAAATAAATTGTATAAGTAGTGTAGAACAATAGGAACTCTAATAAGTTCTCTTTGTCAACTCTGGTTGCTGTAAACCAATTCAACTCAGCCTAACAAAAACAAAATGAAGTTTTATTGGAATCTACCTGCACATTATGTCAGAACCTGTGGGACAATCCTGGATCCCTCTTAGAGGATATGAGGTTAAAGACAAGAAGAACTCAACAGAGTTCCCTCTATGAATTGACTAGCTATTTATAATACTACATGTGGCTGTGGCTAGTCTATTCTAAGAGAGATCAAGGTATCTATTAACTACCATCTATCAAGTCCTGAGTAATTCCCCATGTCAGACAGCTTCTGTCCACATGTTCTCCCACATATGGCAGCTACCTGATAGGCATGTGATCTATCCCAGATCATTACTCAATCTTCCTATGCTTGTTCCTTTTATGATCATGACATTCCCACATCATGTTTATCAAGTTGTACCATCATTAATTAATTAATTTAATAAAGAAAAAGATAAGTGTCAGAGAAAATCATAACACATCAATCTAACTAGGTAGATCAGTATAGATAACTATCCAAACACAAAGAAAGTTTACCTCAGCCTGACAAGAACAGAACTAAGGTCCAAAACTATTATTCTAATGAAAAATCATCTGCTTACTAAGCCAGAAAAACAATATCTGAGGCATATCCACAACACCACCACCATCTCCCTCCAGAGTGACATATTCAAATACCTACCACCAATATTGTTGTTATTCATCTTCCTCTTTATATTTTGATCACACTGGTAAAGTATATTCTCAGACATTACCTCTCAGGTTGATGGCTAAGAGATCCCTCAAACCCCTGATTAACATTTATCCATTTATTTATAGAGTACTTGGTTTATAATTTTTTCAACACCATTGGCAATAATGGCTGAAATCACAATTCAGATTAAGTTGAACAATGAATACAGACACAGAGATCAGACCTTGCTCTGCTCGGATCTCTATCAGAAGGTCTCGGTCGAAATTTCCTGCGAAAGCATCCAGTTTCTTCCGTAATTCAATAGCTTTGTCCATATGAGCGACAACGAGGATGTGTTTGGCTGTGACCAACAACTCAGTCGTCAATCCTTCCCACACAACAGAATACGCACTCTGCCAACTTTTGAGCCACTTCTCGATCAAGTCCAGCACTTCTTCCATCATTCCATGAAATTCACCGATAGTAATACACAGTTTTTTTGATTTTGGAATGTCCTTGAGTCTGGCCAGCTGGCCAGCGAGGATTCTGATGCTCTCTGCCATGTTTTTCACTTCTCTATGGGATTCCTCTTGAGTCTTGAAATGCTGCCAAATTAATCAGCATCATTCATGTTAGGAATAGAAAAGGGAGTCAACTTGGTATATGACATCAATGCAAGAAAAAACTGATTTCGCTATGGGCTCCAGCTGCTTTGGGTCAGATAACGTGCATGTATGCTAGTCAACGATGATTCACCCCACTGATAGCCTTTCCGAACTCAATAACCATCCTACTGACATCCGTTGTGGAACCGAGACGATCCATGATAGGCCGGAAATCCTTCAACTTCTCGATTGCGCTCTTTATTCGTCTATCCAAGACGTTCAGATCATAAGTCTACACTTGGACTTGAGCAGGCAATCTACACGTTAACAGTAACCATGATAGCATACCTCAGCGACAATCCAGAGTTGTAATCCTGGAATTCTATTGGGGAGTCCTACCTCAAAATTTGCTGAAGTATTCTGAGTAGACTTGGAGCAAATGAGGCAAAGATCAACCTACATTTGCTTCCCTTCTGTGTTTCGGATACCAGGTAATCCCACAGACTGTCAAACTTAATGTTTACTTTACACAGAGGATCATGCTTCGAAATGCGCCCAGGACTGAGGATCTTCCGCCGCAGAGGATACTTTCTGTGTATCTCAATAATCAGGACACTTTCTTGGTTAAGGATACTACATCGCACGAATGTTTAGCATCGCCTAGGCATGAAACGTTCAACTCACCATTTGTTTGTCAACTTGAGATGCTGCTCTCCCTGGATGCTTTTCTTCAGTATCCCTTCAGTATCCTGGACTTGGCTAAGACTATCCGTTTTGTCAGTGTACTTGACAATGAATGATTGTGACAATTTAAGGTTGAGCTTCGCGATGAATTCTAGATGCAGTCACTTGAACCTACTGATAGATTAAGACAGAGTAGTACTCACTCTCAATTTGGATAGTTCGTACCATAGTAGCAGTCTCATCTGGGTTCGTCATTGATTCAACTTTGGGGTAGAGCGAGCAAAGAACAACGTTGCAAGTGGATGATGTTATCAGGTGGACAAGATTGTGGAACCATCCGAGGCAGCTGCTACTGCCTTACCGAATACAATAAGTGGGAATTTGATCATCATTGTACAGGCATATTAGAAGCGCAAGCCGTAAGTGTGGGAGCTGTACCAAATTTGGACTTGTCGTGGAACATTTGTGACCATCGAGTGATCAAAAGTCGTGTCCAAGCCTAGAAGACTAGAAGATTATCTCACCGGGTGATCCGAGACCTGTTTCGGAAGGGCGAATCATTAGTTATCTAAACTTCAATATTGTATTATTGTTGATGGATTTGATCCTTCTGAAAACAATGTATTGCATATCTGAGAGTGTTGACGTGTTCCAAGTCTCGTTGATGAACGCAGGCTCTATCGGCCTCCGCAAGGTGATGGAGGTATCCATTGATCATCCTTCAAAACCAATCTTTTCAGGCCTGGAATCAAGTTCAGGATCGGGATAACATCATGTTGAAGGTTAGAATCTAGTACTCAACCTTATCTGTTTCGACAGGTGTGTGAGTCTTGAGGTACAACTTAAGGACCTCGATAATATCCTCTAGATAATACCTTTGCAGTCCTATGTCCCAATGTTCGTGTTCCACGGAACAGAAATAGAGAAACTGGACTCCAGGTAGGGTTAGCTATGTAACCTTGACTCGGCACAGGTTCCATCGTCTCTCCTCAGAAAAGAGAAGATATGAGTACAAATGACTCCTCATCCTTTGATAACACAGAATCTGATTCCGACCATTAACAACCAAATCTTTCATTCACTATAACTCAACGACCACAATTCGACAACTGAACACCGACTTTGCCCTCTGACAACCTTGAAATCACACAACGATCATCATCAAAAACCACCACGTCAATCCATTAAAAAAAGGCTCGTATCATGGCAAGGAGATTGGAAAGGTTGAGGATTTTGAGCTGTTCGGTTACCCTTCTTGTAAAACTTTTGTTGCAGCCCAAGCGATTTGATTCGCCATATAATTCTAAACGGAATCATTTCACAACAAATATCCCTGTAAGTAAACAAGTTATATTAGAAATTTATCGTTCCATATGAGACTTTCATAATGGTTTGAAATAACTGATCCCGGTCGCTGAACTCAAGGAAGATTTCTTCTTGATAATGGCAACATAAACTATATGAAAACAAAACAGCGATCCAACAAATGCACCATCTTGAATTTGACCAAGCAAACACATAGCAAAAACCTTAAGGCTGAGAGCCCTTCACAAGAAAGAAGTCATTCTGACCGGCTCTCAACCCATACAACAACTTTGTCGAAAAAATGACAGGATCAGCACATGAGGCTTTACGCAGTGATGAGTCCGGGACCAGATGCAAGGTAAGTACGTCTATGACCACGTGTGTTGGCTTCATTGCAGACACCACCGAGAGAATCATACTGGAATGGACAACCGAGGGAAGTTTTGCCTGTATGTGGAGGCCCAACAAATAGAAGCATTGGGCCCATGGTCCATGATGAACGAGGTATGGAAAGGTGGAGCAGATGACGAAGGATCTGTTAAAAGGATGGGTAGAAGGTGAAGCCTGGTTTACCTGCACCGATAGGGACCATGGTTTCAGCTTGTTTAGCAGGCTCCTCAGCTGCTTCTCATGCTTCCTTGACCGCATTGAATTCTTTCAGACGTACTACTGCGAGGTATTCGAAGTCATTTCTTGATTTCTTTCGAGACTGAAGTGATCGACATCATGGAACGTTTTGTCACAAATAACGGAGGAGGGAGTAGAGGATGATGATGAGCTAGGCCAGAGAATTGAGGCTAGCCACTCAAGCTACACAGTGGAGTTTGAAAAGGACAAGAGGACATTCATAGCTCATGATAACACGATTTTCAATGCTCTCTCCATTCCCTGATGCCCATCTTCCTCTCCCCAGTCTCAGATTGAATGACTTCGGATCAGCCAAATCATCTGCTTCATGCTGGTCACCGTCGTCCAGTTCACTCGCAACAACGTTACTGGCGGAGCTAGATACAGCTGAGTTATTACCACCTCTGTGGAAGGCCGCAGTTCGCGTTACATGACTGCAAGTTGTTGATTTTATCTGTTGCTTGGACAAGGAGTCGTCTATGACTATTTTCTCCTACTGGATAAAGACATCAGGGGCAGGGTACAAACGAGCATTGACATCTGGTGCACTACTGTTGAGCACGGCTAAACGGATGGTGTGAAAAAAAGGAGGGAGAAGCAACAAAGACAGGAACCAACCCAATTTGTTCTTGTAGTCAATATCGATACTGCCATAGAGCTTAATATTTCTAAGATCACAGTTATCGGCAACAGAATTTCGCATTGATCAGAGAACACCCACCATAGGAATACTACATCAAAGCAAGACCATTTGAGATCCCACACCCAATGACATGTGAGTTAGCCCATATAACACGTGAGCAGTACTTTTTTTTTTGGGATTCAGCATTTCTATTCCGCAACAAGCAAACTAGTACTAAGACGCGGAGGGCTACAAAGAGCCCAATGTCTGGGGCATATCTACGGGAGGAAGGAATATGGTGTGGGCGAAGTTGAATGGTGGAAGGGGGAAGTTATAGTGTGTTTGAAGGTGGTGTTAGGGCTGTAATGAGAAGAGAGTAAAGAAATAAAGTATGTGCTTATTGGGCTGAGTTGTGTGTTGCTGCTGGGTGGTCGTCCTCGAGTTCCTCATTGAATTGGTCCTCTGGCAGTCTATCGTCGATAGTGGGTTTGTGCCGGGTGGGTGGGCCTGTTCCTGACCTGGTGAATGCATTGGATTTGAGCAAAAACTCCGCGAGGGCTTACGTGAGCAGTACGAGAAAAGAGATGAGGATGGTCCAAGTAGAGCCATATCCAGTAAAAATAAGAGTTATGCTGAGTCGTGGATGGCAAAAAGAGGGTGATTCAAGCCAATTCCAAATAATCGGCACAGCATTGTGGCACAGTCAAATGAAAACTTGTCTACAAAAGCTTATCGATGAAGAGACAACAACTGTAAATAAAAGGCAAACAATGACCATTGATGACCGGAAAAACGACAAAGTAGCAGAAGAATAATGATCGGCAAGTGCCTGCAATGATGCAAGGATTAACTCAATCAAAGTTGATCTGCGTCAATAAGCTTGCCAATAAATTTGTTCCTTATTTACAGTTCTGTAGTCACATATCGGTGACGAAGGTTGGTCTTTTTTTATCAATAGTATGCGAATGGTAGCTCGCCGATTCCCCAGGGAGTCGGTTGATTTCCTGCAAGAAATGGTGATTTTCATTCAGGGGTTGAACGGGCACGTATCTATCTTGCGGATATTACATTTTGGGGCATTGGTTGCAGTTGGGTACATCTTTGAAAGAAGAAAGATTTGAGCAATACAACTGTGCCTAATCTGCAGTATTTGGCCCGTCATACCAGTCCCTATGATTAATCATTCTCGGCTTCAGGTCGAGATGACCGCGGAAGTGTCATATCTCTGCTCTCTGATGAATAACCAGTGCGCAAGTTTATGAGTTGGCTCATCTGTCTCTGGTTTCAAATTGTAGAAATCATAGTCGCAAGACACAGTGTTGTACATTGGGTCAGCCAAGTTTTGTAATTTATTTCCTTGGTCTACCAGAGAGTAATGAATCGAATGCCGGTCATCAAAGTCTCACCGTATTATCAAGGCGATTCCAGAAGAGAAAAGTTGACACCAATAATCAGCCTATAGCGATTGTCACACATGACCAGCAACGAGCGCTAGATATCCGACATCACACGAGACTTGGACGGTGGTTGTATTGGGTAAATCGATAACCGAAACATGTTTCGCCAGACACGTTGCACGGAACAATGTCCCCGGTTACTTAATAGAGCCGGAAAGAAATCGGCCCAAGTGCCACATTGGCACGTCGATCTACTTGAAATTGCGTAGGATCTCGTTAGATCGGCTCAACAACTGGAGAAATATGACACACCAATGAATTTCAGCTGAGTTATGCAGTCATGAACAGTGAAGTAGAGTCGACAGGGCCAAAGCACACCGTGGACAGCGCCAAGCAATTCCCCGATTCGCTTTCCTATCGATCTATAAACCATATCGGGCAACATAACGGATTTTACTTGAACAGGACGTTCATCACATCGTGTTTGTTTGAGCTTCCGTACAAACGTGGAGATTGTGATCAGCAGGGTAGAACTGTAGCTTCTGATGGTATAGTTTGTGCATGACATGGGACTTGTGGACAGTTTTCTTGAGGACACTAGTTTCCATGATATGAATGCAGACACAAGAGAATGATTCATAGTTTTGAGGAAAAACATGTGCCATAAAACATAGTAGCAACGACAAGATGGGGAACCACAACAGGGATCCAGTCAGTCATTGCGAACATTGATTGCTATCTGAAACTTTGTCATGAGCATACAGAAGGCCTCGGGCATCCTGAGATCCATTAAGACATTGAAATGAGGTCCCTCACTGATCGTGGAATCAGGTTTGGATATATCTATCCCCCACGCGAGGCAAAAAAGAGGGAGACAATTCACCGGATCAATCCTGGTGCGTCATCTCTTCTTTGCAGGTTTCACACATATCAGATGGACGCTGTGTCAAACATTAATGATCTGACAGCAACAAGGCAATGTGGATAGACCTCAAATATGTAGAATTGTGACTGATGTGTGAAAACATGTCAGTCCAGCCAGCGCCTGTGCTCATTTGACAAACAGTTTTCAGACCTGAATCTGTGTTCAATGTACATAGTGTCAGTTTTCTCATGTGAGCATTTCTTTGTTTGGGGTATTACTGAGTTCGTTCCCCTCAGCATCCATTGTTCGCCTCGACGTGCAGCCGTCCATTGTTATTCAAGACGAAGCGGGGACTGGGTTAAATCCAGAATAGGCATTATATCCCATCAGGGGAGGTCAGGATCCCTACCGAAGATGGCTCTGCTGCATACTCGGTGCTGCACCAGCATCTCTTCTCCCCTCTCTCATCACTTTCTTTGAAGCCCAGTTCCATGCATTCAAGGTCATTGGTGACGTCTGGAACGAACATCCCATAAGGACCTTATTCGTGGCATTCGATACTTCGACTGTCTAGGGAAGGAAGGGATCTATTATTTGTTCATCACCGAGCGACCCAAGCAAGCGATCTTGTCATTCACTTTGCTCCAGGTGCGCAGAATCGCGCATCATCAACCCAAGTCCAACCCCCATTTCCCAGACACTTCCTCTACTCCACGAACGAAGAGGCTCAGATCCTCATAGACAAATTTAAACACCTCAGCATCATTATGAAGCCCATTGATATGAACACACTCATACCCCTCTTTCCCTCTAAATCCATCGAGAAATGTCTAATATCCTGGCTGTTGGAATGGACTGGTGTGTCCTCCTGATGCAAGGGGAATGGAGGGCTCCACCACCTCCATACAGTGATGCGAGCTAACTCGCATCACCATTTGTTATGGACGGGTATAGCGGAATAGCCGGACTGGGAGATCCTTAGCTTCCAATAACTTCCCTAAGTCGTTCACACTTACTGTGACGTCTGAGTGTTGACTGTATAAAACTGGCATAATGATGTCCTTGCACAATGTTCAAGAAAGGGAAGAAGCCCACTCAATCAGATTTCGTCGAAGATATGGCCTTGAGGAACAGTTGCCGACACTGGTGGGAAACCTTTGTTTTGACGTGAGGATTTGAACGTGTTTGAGGGTGCCATTGAGCTGATCCTTATGTCGCCACCGGAGGGCCCAAGGACTGGCCACCTCTTCCATAATGTCACTTTAGTGGCTGCCAGGTATTATCATCCCTCTTTGTCAGCCAGCATAGCCCATCTAGGATGATGAGCAAGGGACAATTACTCTAGGAACAGGCCGACTTACCTCACATCTCGCAACAGATGCATACAAGTTTCCCTGATAGTGTTTTTTAAGCCCTCTTCTCAGCCCAATTATAATGAAATGAAGCAGACGATACTTACGCATGCACGGAGTGGTGCCAGGTCAAGTTCATTGAGACCCCTGTACCGTCGATTCCATACACCACATTACAAATTATTGATCAAATAAAACCAGAATAATGGCGGGATGTCACCGTATAACAAGCCTAGACAACTTGACAATTCAAGCAGCGACTTGGCATTTTTATACCCACCAATGTGCTTCGAACTGAGGACTTCTATCTGCCTGAGAATTAACCCAGTTAGACAGACGCGCTTTCCAACTGCGCTATCGACTCACACAGAGTTATTGAATAATATATACACTTCAGTAGCTAAACTCGATCTACAGATTATTGAGGCATCGAAACGCTGAGTGACTTTTGAATATTTACCTGAGAGTATTCAAAATGATAGTCCATCTCATGGCCATCGTGGTTCTCCGCACTCTATCCGCCAGGTCCCTCTCCCTCCTATATATTACCACTCTGCAAACGTGAAAGAAGAAAAGAGGCATAGATCTCTTCCCTCTTTTTTACTTGCCAGTATGGATGTAGCTGCGCAATCTGCCAGTGCACCCGTCGCTGCCAGTTTGGCTAGAGAAATCACTCAATCTTGCTCACTGTATCCTATTATACTCACCCAGCCTATTTAACTTCTTATATGTTCTGTGTTTGTCTCTTTCGTACATTTATCAGAGGCAGTGAGCCTCCGTGGTCAGTAGACTATCGCAGACTG
>Ga0153959_1000658_pt1 | contig 11435 bp, 13 predicted proteins | sample TSFL043MetaG_FD_104685 | JGI IMG/M metagenome (GOLD analysis project Ga0153959, IMG submission 104685) | Attine ant fungus gardens microbial communities from Florida, USA - TSFL043 MetaG | ecosystem: Host-associated > Fungi > Mycelium > Unclassified | place: USA: Florida, Wekiwa Springs...
CTGAGATAGATTGGGAGAAAGAGAAAGTCAGAATGATGAGATGCCCACCACTGTGTAGCAAGGCAGTGAAGGTAAAGGGAAAGAAGGAAATAAGGGAGGACAAAAAGAAGATTGTTAGATGGGCAGTAGATAAAAAGGAAGATTGGGGACAAGAGAAGGAAATAGAGGAAAATAGAGGAAATAATGCCCAAGTAGTTCCATAAGTGGTTGAAAGTGTTTGGGAAGGTGGAGTTTGAAGGGATACCAGTTTATCCTCTTTTCAGAAATGAGAAGAAAGAAGTGCAGAAGTTTGTCAACAAGCATTTAAAGAAGGGGTATATTAGGCCTTCTAAATTGTTCCAGACATTGCCAGTATTCTTTGTGGACAAGAAAGATGGGGGAAAACACATGGTTATTGTTATAGAACAGCAGACGAGCTAGATAATCCATGGTAGTGGATTATTTTATTTCTTTTTCTTTTATTTTAATTAGGTAATATCAAATGCATGTAGAACATTGTGACTCAAAAGAGATATGTGAGATAAAATAGTTAGGCAAATACTTGTAAACATGTATTTGCATACAAGTAGCTGAACCAATTAGCAGAAACTCTAACGAGCTCTCTTTGTCAACTCTGACTTAGAGTGCAAATGAGGTTAGGTTTACTCAACCATAGCTTCAATCATTACAGTTATGGACTACAGGAGACTCCATAAGCAGACAATTAAAAATAATTATCCTCTGCCTCTAATTACAAACTTGGTGGACTCTATGGAAAATAAGAGTGTATTTACTAAGATAGATCTCTGGTGGGGCTATAACAATGTGAGGATCAAGGAAGGAGATGAGTAGAAGGCAGCCTTCACTACTTATGTGGGGTTGTATGAGCTAGTAGTAATGTTTTTCAGAATGACAAATTCACCTGCTATGTTCCAAGACATGATGAATGAAATTCTAAGAGACATGATCAACGAGGGAAAGGTGGCGGCATTTGTAGATGATGTACTAATAGGAACAGAAACAGAAGAGGAACATGATGCAATTGTGGAAGAAGTATTGAGGAGGCTAGAAGAAAATGACCTATATGTGAAACCAGAGAAATGTGCTTGGAAGGTACAGAAGATGAACTTCCTGGGAGTAGTAATGGGTCAGAGAAGGATTGAAATGGAAGAGAATAAAGTGGCAGAAGTGTTGAACTGGTCTATACCTAAGACGGTCAGGGATGTTAGGAAATTTTTAGGTCTTGCAAATTATTATAGGCAATTTGTGAAGGACTTTGCAAAGATGGCCTGACCCTTAAACAATCTAACGAGAAAGGAGGAGAGGTGGAATTGGGGAGCTGAACAGCAGGCAGCATTTGAACAGCTTAAGCAGGTCTTTACAAGTAAACCCTTACTAGTTGCACCCAATCTAGACAGAGAGTTCAGAGTGGAGACGGATGCCTCTAATTTTGCAACAGGAGGAGTACTGTCAATCAAATGCAAAGACAGTAAATAGAGACCAGTGGCATACATTTCTAAAGTGTTCAATGAAATGGAAATGAATTACAAGATATATGATAAAGAAATGCTAGCTGTAATATGCTGTTTGGAAGCATAGAGACACTTCCTGGAGGAATCCAGAAGTAAATTTGAGGTCTGAACAGATTATAAGAACCTAGAGTATTTCATAAGTAATCAAAAGCTTAATCGAAGACAAGCAAGATGGGCTTTATACTTATCAAGGTTCAACTTCGTGTTGAAACATATTTCAGGAAGTAAAATGGGAAAGGCAGATAGATTAAGTAGGAGGCCAGACTGGGAGGTTAGAGTAGAGAAGGATAACAAAGAGCAGAAATTAGTAAAAAAAGAGTGGTTGGAGGTGAAAGGGATCAGAATAGTGGAAGTGATAATAGAAGGGGTCAACTTACTAGACAAAGTAAGGAAGTGTGAGGCAAGAGATGACAAAGTGGTAAAAGCAGTAGAAGAAATGAAGCAAGCAGGAGTGAAAATATTGAGAGATGAGAAGTGGTATCAAGAGGATGGTTTGATGTTGAAGGAAAGGAAAAGTGTACATCTCCAAAGATGAGAAATTAAGGGCAGAAGTAATCAGGCTATATCATGATATGCCTGTAGGAGGACATGGAGGATAATAGAAGACAGCAGAGTTGGTGACAAGGAACTTCTGGTGGCCAGGGGTCACTAGAGAAGTGAAACAATATGTGGAGGGGTATAATGCCTGCCAGTGCAATAAGAATTGAACACAACTACCAGCAGAAAAGTTAATGCCGAACTCAATTCCAGAGAAGGCATGGACCTACATTAGTGCAGACTTTATTACAAAGTTACCCTTAGCACAAGGATATGACTCAATATTAGTAGTAGTGGACAGATTTACAAAGATGGTGTATTTCATACCTACTACAGAGAGAACAAATGCAGAAGAGTTAGCACAACTATTTAGAGATAACATCTGGAAATTACATGGACTACCAGATAGTATAATTTCTGATAGAGGACCACAGTTTGTAGTAGGGATTATGAAGAAGTTGAATCAGATGCTAGAGATCGATACCAAACTGTCGTCTGTATTCCACCCATAAACAGATAGGAAAACTGAGAGGATGAATCAGAAGTTAGAACAATATCTCTGAATGTTCATTGATCATTAACAAGAACAGTGGCCAGAATGGTTGGGAATGGCTGAGTTTGCATACAATAATAAGGTATACACTAGAACTAAGGTATCACCTTTTCAAGCGAATCATGGACAAAACCCCAGACTGGGCTTCAAGTTGAGGAAGAAGGGGAAGTATGAAGGAGCAGAAAAATTTGCAGAAAGGATAAAGAGTGTGCAGGAGGAAGCAAAAGTAGTGCTACAGAAAGCGCAAAAAAACATGAAGCGGTATGCAGACAGAGAGAGAGGAGAAGTAGAGGAATACAGAGTAGGTGACTTAGTGCTGCTCAGCACTAAAGATCTCAAGTACCAGATGGTTGGAAGACATATAGAGAAATTCATAGAACACTTTCTGGAACCTTACAGAGTGAAAGCAATTATTTCTAGTAATGCAACAGAATTAGAATTACCAAGTACAATCAAGATACATCCAGTAGTTAATGTTAGTAGAGTACAGAGATACAAGTCACAAGTTGAAGGACAGAGAAAAGAAACACCATAATCAGTGGTAATTGAAGGAGAGAAAGAATGGGAAGTAGAAAAGATTATGAATAAGAAAAAGATACAAGGAAGAGACAAATATCTAGTATGATGGAAGGGATGTATGGCCAAGGAAGATATATGGGAGAGCAAGGAAAACTTAAAGAATGCAATGGAATTGGTAGAAGACTTTGAGAGGGAATATCATAGAGAGGAAGAAGAAGAAGTAAGACAACAAGAGGCAGAAGAGGACAAGAAAACTTTTAGCAGAGAACTACTAGGAAGATATATGGCAAAGCTATTATATGGATAGGGAAATAAGAAGTATGATAGGGAGTACTAGAAACGAATGGAGGAAAACTGGAGATGGTGGAAAAGAAATCCATTCTCAAGATACAACAGGAACTCATTCCTGAAAAGAATAGAGGAAGAACAGAATGAGTACAAGGGGGGGAGTAGTAAAAGAGTAGAATAAAGAAGAGGATGAGAAAGATCAACAGAGAATTGAAGAAGACAAAAAGTATCTGGAGAAATTAAAAGACAAAGAATATAATATAGGTGCCTTAAGGGACCCATATGATGAACTATGAGAAGTCCTTGGGACAAGGACCCTTGAGAAAGGGGTAGTATCATAAATCATGACACAAGAACTCTTTTTTTTTTTTTTTCTATTTTCACTTTCTATTTTTAGAACAGACTTACATAATCAGGGAAGTCACATGTCATGTCATGATGTCACATGATCACTGTGAGAAAGTAGTACACAGACCAGGTAGAATAGGTATAAGTAGTATACTCAAATCCAGCAGGAACTCTAATGAGTTCTCTTTGTCAACTCTGAGTATGATCTTAAGTTACCTCAACTGATGGTCACTACAAAACTGAGAGGTTACATGACTATCCAGTTACATATCAGAACAAGAAAATAAATAACATGCAGTTTTGACCACTTCCTTCTAAATTTTAATATCAATGGCCAAAATCTCATGATCAAGTGGAGTGTCATGGAGTAGTATTGAAGATAGCAGAGGTAATATATGCTAATTAATAATAATAGAAAAGAGAAAACTAAATACTCTGTGGTCCAAACAATTAATGTCCAGAGCTCAACAACAAGTACAATACCAAGAAAGAAAGAAACAAGGAGTCTAGAGTATTGACAAGTTAGATCTGTGCAAAAGGTTACTAGTCAACTGTAAGAGTTCAGTCTTTGGTAAGCAACCTCAGTGGGAAAAACTAATTTCCCAGAATAAGTTTGAAGTGTTGTCAAGTAGGGTAATGAACTGCAGAGTTTGAGAAGTAAAAAGACAAATGGTAGAAGAGAAAGAAGTGTAGTGTTTTTAGTGTTGGGAAATAGGGCACAAGAATTGGAGAGAGATGGAAGCAAAGAGTGGTAGAGCAGAAAGGGTAAAGTGTAGTGCATGTGGAGGAAAAGATGCAGTGGTAGGGGAAGCAGAAGAAAAGAATAAGAAAGGAGAGATTTTCTGTCCACCATGCAAGACAGGAAGAAAGATACCTTGGTAGAATTAGAAAGGAGGGTTAGAATGATCAGTGCCTAGAGCCTAGAAGGGGAGGGCTAGAATCACTGATCTGGAGAAGGTGGCAGAAACTGTCAATCAGAAAGTGGTGTAAAGAGGGCAAGTAAGAGAAGTGAGGTAAACTTTTAAGCCTCTAAGAGAAGTATGGATGAAAGAAGATAGACACCCATGAAGGAAAAACAGTGAAAGTGCTGCTTGAAAGTGGGGCAATAAGGATGTTTATGAGTAAAAGTTTGGCTCAAAAGATAGGTTATAGGTTAATTAAATCAGATCAATCTTTGTTAGTATCACAAACTTCATTTGGTCATAACTATAATGGAACATAAGAATAGATTTAATTTGTCTATATTTTACTTCTATTGAGACTGTTTTTCTTACTAATTTCATACTTTCTTTGTTCTTGTCATATTCAGGAATTTTGTAATTATTTTTTTAAAATTCTTTTCTTTTTATTTTATTAATCTATTATTATTAATCTCTTTTTTATAATAGATCTTCTAGTAGTCAAAACCTCCTATAATTACATTGTAGTCTGTGTTCTGTATATATTTCCTTTTCTTGGACTTAGTATATACTGAATAGTTATATTGTAGATCTTTAGTTTGTAAATTAATGTTACTTGTGTCTATTTCTCCTTTCCATATATCTCCTTTCCAACTTGTACTCTGACAACTCTGACACTCCAAAGTTAGTGACTAATACAGTGACAGAAGATTGGGACACAACATATAAGTTGAAACCAAGGTTGTTCTCTTCATTAACGAAACAACTTTTAAATATTATTTGTCAATATCCTGGATTTTGCTTTTTGTTTTTTTACTTCTTTGATAGTATACTTATAATTGAGTTCTGGATATCATTCAGATCTTAGAGTAATTATTTTATTTTATTTTATTTATTTTATTAACTACTACCTCTGACACTACTCTGTGATAGCTCTTAAGATAACTTTTACCTTTTATGAGTATACTTTTAAATTATATTTTCACCTCTCTATCATAAACTTCATTTGGCTATAACTTCACAGATACTGGCATAATTTTAACAATCTAAGATATGCCCAAAATGTCATAAACTGCCAAATTCTCCTAAGTCAATATTTATATTTCTTTTCTTTTTCTTTTCTTTTAATTAAGTAATACATTTGGATCAGTAAATAAGTACAAACAGTCAAACATGTATAAGTAGTATACAACAAACTAGCAAGGACTCTAACAAGTTCTCTTTGTCAACTCTGACTTAGAGTGTGAGTGAGGTTAGGGTTACTTAACCACAACTTCAATCGTTATACAAAAGCTCTTAAGAAAAACATTCCAAACAATATGCAAAATGTTCCAAAACAATCAGTAACCATCAAGATATAAAGTCAACAAGTGCTGGAGACTAATCTATTAATATCTTGGAAACTATCAAGTATGAACATCTGCTTCTATATGCACATAGAAGCTTTCTTTAATATACTTCTAATGATCATGAATAAATCCCAAGGCAATAAGATCCTGTGGAGATACAAAGCTTTTAATATTTGACATAACATTGATCTATTACTCATAGATACTCATCAGTTCTTGAATAGAACAAAGAACTGTTTCTCTATGGTTAGGTTATCTCTATTTCAATCACAAAAGAACTACAAATGGTCACTTACTAGATTTGTAATTGATGATTTGATGATTCTCAAGCAAGGTAGTTTAAGCAACAAAAGATATTGTTGAGTCTAAGGTCTAATCCTCAGACTAGAGAGCCTTATATACATGAATAGATGGTCTGTGCACCTGGACAGAGCATCACATGTCTACTACCTATTGTTCTATATATAGCAGTCCTTTTGTGTCTGAAATAGTGATAACTTAACCATAAAAGGAGCAGTCCTTGTTTATGTTCAAGGATTGATGTGTATCTATGGGTAATAGATTAGTGTTATACCAAACCTTGAGGTTCTTGTATCTCCACAGGATCTTATTGTTCCAAGATCTATTCATAGTCGTCAGAAGTGTATTGAAGAGAGCTTCCATGTGCACATGGAAGTGAATGTCCATGTTTGGCAGTTCCTGAGATATCTGCTGATCAGTGTCTGGCACTGATTAACTGATATCTCAATGGGTACTGATTGCTTTGACATGTTTTGGGCATCTTTTGAAAGGTTTTCATGAGGGCTTTCAGATGCATCTTAGACCATAGGAATCATGCAAATATTTGTGGAGATATGGCTGAATGAAGTTTGTAACATGAGTAATGCCTTCACTGTTCTTCTTTTATAAGTATCTATCTTCTTGATACCAATGTTTATCTATACTTCTTCTAGAGGCTTCAAAGTTCACCTCACTTTACTTGTCTGTTCCCCTTGCACTGTCTTCTGATTGATAGTTTCTACCACCTTCTCTAGATCAGTGATTCTTGTCATAATTTTCTCTGGCACTTATTCTTTTTCTTTATTTATTAATTAATGAACAACATCATGACACAATGGTTATAATGTCAGAACATAAAAGTAATAAGCATGGGAAGGATCAAGTGATAATCTGAGGTTGATCACATGTCTATCAAGTAGCTGCTATGGGTGGGAGAACATATGGGCAGAAGCTGTCTGATGTGGGGAATTACTTAGGACTTGACAGATAGTAGCATATAGATACTATAGTCGCTCTTAGAATAGATTAGCCATAGCCACATGTACATATATAAATAACTAGTTAATTTGTAGAGGAACTCTGTTAAGTTCTCCTCATCTTAACCTCTATAACCCTAGAGAGGGATCAGGGATTGCACTACTACTTGTCATGAATCACTTGATTCCTCTAAGGCAATATTTCTTTTTCTTTTTCTTTTTTTTCTTTTTCTTTTAATTATTGGATGTATGGGAATTTATTGCCAAATCAGGAACAGTGACTCAATAGGGAAACGCAAGAGAAAGATAATGTGTACAAATAAATAAAATGTATAAGTAGTGTAGAGTAAGTAATGGGAACTCTAATGAGTTCTCTTTGTCAAACTCTGACTTAAAGTGGATTAAGGGTTAAGGTTACTCAACTACAGCCCAAAGCCTTACACTAGTCCTGACAATTCTAGCCCTTCCTTTCTGGGCTCCAGGCACTGATCATTCCAACCTTCCTTCCTAATTCTACTAAGGCATCTTTCTTCTTGTCCTATATGGTGGACAAAAAATCTCTCCTTTCTTATTTTTTTCTCCTGCTCCCTCTACTACTGCATCTTTTCCTCCACATGCACTACACTTTACCCTTTCTGCTCTACCACTCTTTGCTTCCATCTCTCTTCAATTTCATGCCTTTTTTCAACCTTTACACCACATATTACACAACTGCTCTTTATTCAAAAAACTCTGTTCCCAGTTTTTCTCAGTTTTTGTTCTCTTATAATTACATTCCCTACACTCTACAAATATTACTATCTCCCACTGTGTGGTCCACCCCTCCATTCCTATAACTACCCCCCTTAAGAGTAGTCCTCTCCTCATAATATTCTTTTATCTTTCTCTATTCTAGTGGTAGTGATAAGGGGTAAGAGAATCAAAAGATTGTTTTTGTGGGGATTTGTAGTTTGAATGTAATAATAGATGTGCTTTACCATCCTTACAAAAGTAAGCAGTACTGAGTCAGAGAATCAGAATCTCTAAGTTGTTCTACAATTGTATGCAATTGAGTAGGCACTAGGGAGATAATCAAATGTAAAAGAGAAGTGCTCATGAGATAGTAAACACTTGTAGTTTAGAGACTAGAATGAAGAAAAATGCTTTTAGTTTCCACTTGAGAGCACTCTCACCAGTCAGATCTCAAAAGTGTGCATTCCTCTCATACCATAGCACTACCATCCAAGGTACTAGCCTAGTAGGCTAGCTTGCCATTGATATAGCAGTCCTATCTAGATCTCATGTTGCTTTCATGCAAGCTTACTCTCAACTGACCATATAGTTGGCAACTTACTCTGAAAACATATAGTGAGCAGTTTAGCTCCTAGTCCAAGTGAATGCCCAAGTCCTCCTTTAGAGTGGGTATCACTTGAGAGAAGTTTTATAAAGTTTTATAAAAAGAAAATAAAAGAAAAAGAGCTCTTAGTCACTCAAGTTGAGTTTCAGCTTTAGAGCAATGAAGGGCAAAGATGAAGGTTCTTTTTCTTTTTTCACTCTATGCTACTAGAGTATTATATTAGTATTACAAAGTCCAGAATGCAACAAAAGAAATCCTCCTAATTATTAGAAAAGACAGGTATCATGAACTAGCCCAGTTCTAAAATTCCATGACTAGAGAGATTATCATAAACTAGCCTGAACCTAATATTATACAACTAGAGGAATAAGAGGAATGGGAACTCTTCTCTGATGGATTAGACAAAGGGTGCTAAATATAGAATGGGAGATAAGATCAGATAAGATAAAGGTTACATAATCTGGTTGTATGACAAGTCACATGATGGAACCTTTTGGAAGGATTGCAGGAAATTACTTAAGCATATATATAAATAAATAACATTTGTGTATAAGTAGGTAGAGCAATTCACAGAGGAACTCCATCGAGTTCTTTTTATTCTCTCATAAACATTGAGTATGATAAGGTAGTCTTATCATTACAGAGATAGAAAGAGTAAGAACTCTTCTTTGATAGATTAGATGAGACTTGCTGAAAATAAAATAGGAGATAAGATTAGATAAGATAAAAATTACATGATCTGGTTATATAACAGGTTTGTAATGATTGCTGCTCAGATTGAGTGACCTTAACCTTAATCGTACTCTAAGTCAGAGTTAACAAAGAGAACTTATTAGAGTTTTCACTTATTATTCTACACTACTTATACATTTTATTTATTTGTACACATTATATTTCTCTCACATTTCTCTATTGAGTCATTGTTCCCAATTTGGTAATAAGTTCTCGCACATCCCATAATTAAAAATAAAATAAAATAAAATAAAATAAAAATTGTCTTAGAGGAATTGAGCAGTTCATGACACCACCACCCTCTTAAGAGTTCTCATCCTAAGGAATTCTTCATAGTTCATTGTATGGGTCCCTTAGGTCATCTATATCCTGATTTTTATCCTCTAACCCTTCCAAATATTTTCTATCTTCTTCTATTCTCTATCAGTCTTTTTCATCCTCTTCTCTATTCAATTCTTCTACCCTTCCTTCCTTGTATTCATATCCCTTTTGTTCTATCCTTTTCAATAATGGATTCCTACTGTATCTTGAGAATGGATTTTTCTTCCACTGTCTCCAGTCTTCTTCTATCTGTCTCCAGTATTTCTTATCATATTTCCTGTTGCCCCATCCATAGAGCAACTTGGCCATATATCTTCCTGGTATTTCTCTACTAAATATTTCCCTATCTTCTTACTGTTCTACTTCTTCTTCTTCATCTCTTCAATACTTCTTTTTGAAATCCTCTACCAATTCCATCACATTCTTCAAGTTTTCCTTGCTTTCCCATGTATCTTCTTCTGTGGTACATCCCTTCCATTGTACCAAGTACTTGTCTCTTCCTCATACCTTTCTCTTGTTCATGATCTTTTCTATCTCCCATTCCTCTTCTCCCTTGATTACCACTGGTTGTGGTGCTTCTTTTCTTTGCTCTTCTACTTGTGACTTATATCTTTGTACCTAACTAACATTAACTACTGGATGTATTTTAACCATACTAGACAATTATAACTCTAGAAATAATTGCCTTTACTTTGGAAGGTCCTACAAAGTGTTCCATAAACTTCTCTGTACATCTTCCAGCCATTTGGTACTTCAGGTCTTTAATGGTGAGTAGCACTAGATTGCCCACTCTATATTCTTCCACTTCCCCTCTATCCCTGTCTGCATACTGCTTCATATCTTCTTGCACTTTCTGTAGTACTGTCTTAGCTTCCTCCTACACATTCTTCATTCTTTTTACAAACTTCTCTGCTCCTTCATACTTCCTCTTCTTCCTCAGTTCAAATCCCATTTTAGGGTCTTGTCCTTGGTTTGCTTTAAAGGGCAACATCTTTGTTCCAGTGTGCACTTTATTGTTGTAGGCAAATTCAGCTGTTCCTAGCCACTCTGGTCATTGCTCTTGTTAATGATCAATGGTACTGTTCCAACTCCTAGTTCATCCTTTCTGTTTGGCCATTTGTCTGTGGGTAGAATGCTGTAGACAACTTTGTTTCAATCCCTAGCATATGATTCAACCCCTTCATAATACCCACCACAAATTGTGGTCCCCTATCAGAGATAATAATATCTGGTAGCCTGTGTAACTTTCAAACATTATCTTTAAATAGCCATGCTAAGCCTTCTGTGCTTGTTTTCTCTGTAGTAGGTATAAAGTGTGCTATTTTTGTAAATCTATCTACTACCACTAAGATTAAGTTATATCCTTGAGCTAAAGGAAGCTTTGTAATGAAGTCTGCACTAATGTGGGTCCATGTCTTTTCTGTAATTGAGTTCAGCATAAGCTTTCCTGCTGGTGGTTGCATTCAATTCTTATTGCATTGGCAGACATTGCATCTCTCCACAGATTGCTTCACTTCTCTAGTGACTCCTGGCCACCAGAAGTTCCTTGTCACTAGCTCTGTCATCTTCCACTGTATCACAAATGGTTACTTACTTGTTTGTGATTGGTGAAATAGAAGTTCTCAAGGCTTTGATAGCAGAGTAGAATAAGCAACAAAAGATGCTGTTAAGTCTGACAGAGAAAAACACAAAACACCCTTGTCAGTGATTCGTGATAACTATTGCATTGTAGACATTTTATCTTATAGGCAAATACACTTAGTTGTTTACCTTCATAGGTGACCCC
>Ga0153959_1000659_pt1 | contig 11392 bp, 8 predicted proteins | sample TSFL043MetaG_FD_104685 | JGI IMG/M metagenome (GOLD analysis project Ga0153959, IMG submission 104685) | Attine ant fungus gardens microbial communities from Florida, USA - TSFL043 MetaG | ecosystem: Host-associated > Fungi > Mycelium > Unclassified | place: USA: Florida, Wekiwa Springs...
AAAAAAATAGTTTTATATAACTCATTAATTGATGAAACTAATGATGAAATTGCTAATATTAATCAAGAAATTAAAACATTATTAGGAAACAAAAACCAATTACTAATCACGAAAATTGATGCTCAAAATCAAACTACCTTAGTAAGTAAAATGTTGTCTGCAATTAATTCATGAGAGTCAAAACTTAAAGTAGCATATAGATTAACTATGGCAGCATCTGCTCTTCAAATGATTCTGTCATGATTTCCAATAATAGCATGAGCATATGTTCCAATCACAATTGCCTGTGGCCTTGCTTATACAGGAACTGAAATAAAGGCCAATAAAGATTTAAACATTCAAACTAATTCGCTTCAATTCAATCTTAAATATTTAAAAATATATAATGCATTAATACAACCAGTTTTGACTAATTTAATAAAAGACATTCTTAGTAGTTTTGCGATTCGAATCGCAGAAAACATATCAAAAATGATAGGATGAGTAATGTCAATGATTGGATTGGGGCTTTTAACAGCAGAGTATGAAATTGAAAAAAATATGTTTGCTGATATAAAAACAGAAGTTGCTAATCCCGATAGTAAAGTATCAAATGCAATTAATGATTATATCAGTAATCTTGATCAGCAAATAAACGATATTTCAATAACAGTTAAGAATTTAAATATTAAAGAAAATGATTATATGAACCAAAAAGAATCATTTAATAATAAATTAAATGATCTAGCAAATCAAAATCAATTCCTCAAAGAATTTGATACTATGAATACTCAAACCTTTACTGAAACAAACCTTTTCACAACAAATCAAACTGAAAATTGAGAAAAAGCAGTTCAAAAAAAATATGGATATTTGACAGAAAATTCAACTACTACTGATGACTTTATTACGGCATTTACTAACGAAAAAAATAACTTTAATAACAAATATCTTAATGCTCAAAATCAAGAACAACAATTTATTAATAACTATAACAATAATGATAAAGAATATTTCATCAAAAATTTATTATCATATATTGATAGCCCATTAACAAATAATTCAACATACTTTAATGATTTAAATCTAACCTGAAATAACTATGATGATATTTTAAGAAAGTAAGGAAATTAATAGTGAATAATATTGAAGTCAAACAAGTAAATCCAAAAATTAGATTAATTTTATTAATTGTTTGTAATTGACTATGAACTCCGTTATCAATCATTTTTATCGGTGAATGAGCCTCTTTAGCTGCCACACTTCCTTTTTTCCAAGAACATAGTTATGTCGTTTGAATTTTATTAAGTTTTTGAACTGTTTTAATTTTTTTTAATTTATTTTTCAGCTTAAGAATTGGTATCAAATATCTGCCAAAAGATTTGCGCGAGCATTATCTTCAAAAAAATAATCAACAATTACAAAAAATCAAAAATCTTGAAGTTGTTAATGTCACTCAATTATTTAATGTTACACCAATTTGTCAGGAAATTTATTCAAATGGACTATCTTGAATTGAAGCAAGCAATAATCGTTTAGTTGTCAATGGCAAAATTAATGATTTAGATTTTTCTTGAGGAATTGTTTCAGAAATGAAAAAAAATAATTTTAAAAGTTTTCTACTTACTATTTTATATTTTGGTCCAATTATCGGAATTTTTATTGCAATATCAATAAGAAGACTTCTTAATTCAATTGATCTTTCAGAAAGAAGTGAAAGCAATGGTACTACCAAATATAAAAAATTAGGCTCTATTGACTTAGTTGCAAAAAATATCGGAGCAGTAAATTCTGAAAACTATTTGATTTTTGCAGCTAAACTGCAAAAACGAAGCGATTCAATCACCTTAATCCCTATTGATAACCAATATCAATGACCAGCAAACCTTTCTGAAACACAAAAAGAAAAAATACAAAATTTAATTAAAGAAATGTCAGATTTACCAAATATTTATATTTATCAAGATAATATCTCAATCATGATGAAGAAATATCACTACAATGCCAAAGATAATAATGAATTACAAACATGAGAACTTCTAAAACAAGCAAACTCTAACAATGAAATTCACTTTAATTATCTAAACAATGCTATTAAAATCTACCATATTTTTAATGAAACTATTTAACTAAAGGAGACAAAAAAATGAAAAAAACTAATAATAATGAAAATAATGCCATTAAAATAAAACAATTAAATCCCAAATTTAGATTATTTTTATTTATTATTTTTAACTGATACATAACTACTTCCCCTGTCACACTTCCTATAATAATGATATATTTAACGGATAATTATAACTTGCTTTGAACAATGATTATATTTGGCTTTTCTTTTTGTATTCCTTCTTTAATTTATATTTTTATTCTAACTTTGGGAATTAAATATCTGCCAGGGAATTATACTTCACATTATGTTAAAAAAAATAATCAAGAATTACAAAAAATCAAAAATCTTGAAATTATTAATGTTAACCAATTATTTACTGTTATTCCAATTTGTAACGAAGTATATCCAAAAAATAAAAGTTTTATAAATAGAACTAGTCGCGAATTTCGAAAATTATCACAAATTGAATTTAGTGCTAATCGTTTAGTAGTAAACGGAAAAATCAATAATTCATATTTTTCGTGAGGAATTGTTTCAGAAATGAAAAAAACTAATTTCAAAGTTTTTTTACTTGCTATTTTATATTTTGGCCCAATTTTAGGAATTATTTTTGGCTTATTTCCACAAATATTTGTTAATGCTATTTATGGTCAAAAAAAATGATGAAGTGATTATTCTATTCATGAAACCCCATATAATACTAAGACCTATACAAAATTAGGAGGAATTGACTTATTTCCTTACAATGTTGGCAGAATAAACTCTGAAAACTATTTAATCTTCACAGCTAAACTACACAAACAAAGTGACTCAATCACCTTAATCCCTACTAATAACCAGTATCAATGACCAAAAAACCTTTCTGAAATACAAAGACAAGAACTTGAAACTTTAATTAAAGAAATGTCAGATTTACCAAATATTTATATTTATCAAGATAATATCTCAATCATGATGAAGAAATATCATTACAATGAAAAAGACAATAACGAATTACAAACATGAGAACTTCTAAAACAAGCAAATTCCAACAATGAAATTCAATTTAATTACCTAAATAATGCTATTAAAATCTACCATATTTTTAATCAAACTATTTAACTAAAAGAGACAAAAAAATGAAAAAAACTAATAATAATGAAAATAATGCCATTAAAATAAAACAATTAAATACTAAATTTAGATTATTTTTATTCATTTTCTTTAATTGATACATAACTATTATAACTTTTGCTTTCGCTCCAATAAGTTTGCTAACAATTAACTTAGGCTGATTTTGAGATTTGATTATATCTATTTTTGATTTTTGTATTCCGGTTTTAATCCATCTTATTTTTATTCTAAGTATGGGAATTAAATATATGCCCGAAAACTATGCTTCACATTATGTCAAAAAAAATAATCAACAATTGCAAAAAATAAAAAATCTTGAAATTAATAATGTTACACAATTATTTACTATTATTCCAATTTGTAACGAAACATACCAAAAAAATAAAAACTTTGAAAATAGAACTAAACAAGAGTTTAAAAAATTATCATGAATTGAAGTTAGTGCTAATCGTTTAGTTGTGAATGGTAAAATTAATAATTCATATTTTTCGTGAGGAATTGTTTCAGAAATGAAAAAAACTAATTTTAAAGTTTTTTTACTTGCTATTTTATATTTTGGCCCAATTATCGGCATCGTTTTTGGCTTATTTCCACAATTATTTGTTAATGCTATTTATGGTCAAAAAAAATGATGAGATAATCTTCCTATTTCTACAAATCCAGGATTTGATCGCTATACAAAATTAGGAGGAATTGACTTATTTCCCTATAATGTTGGTAGAGTAAACTCTGAAAACTATTTAATTTTCGCAGCTAAACTACACAAACAAAGTGACTCAATCACCTTAATCCCTACTAATAACCAGTATCAATGACCAAAAAACCTTTCTGAAATACAAAAAGAAGACCTTGAAACTTTAATTAAAGAAATGTCAAATTTACCAAATATTTATATTTATCAAGATAACATCTCAATCATGATGAAGAAATATCACTACAATGAAAAAGATAATAATGAATTGCAAACATGAGAACTTCTAAAACAAGCAAACTCTAACAATGAAATTCACTTTAATTACCTAAACAATGCTATTAAAATTTATCATATTTTTAATAAAAGCAATCCTAGCATAAAAGAATCTTTAACTATTGATAAATAGAAGAACAAAGTTAAGAGTAAAAATTAAATCTATATTGACATAATGTCAAAAAATAGTAGTTAAATTTAACTACTATTTTTTAAAATTGATTTAATTTAGCATTGATAATATTTTGAATTTTTCTTATTTCTCTATCAGAATGTAAATATCAATTTATATCTTTTATTCTAACTAAATCATAACCTTTAGTTTTAATAAATTTTTCTCTCGATAAGTCTGATAAATATTGATCTGTTGTTGAATGATAATGATAACCATCAACTTCAATTCCCAAAATATAATTATTATTTTCATCTAAAACAACAATATCAATTCTTTTTGATCCTACTGGATATTGTTGACCCAACTTTAAATTATTTTTAATTAAACTAAGTTCATTTAACAACTTGTTATAAACTTCAGTTTCAAAATTAGAATCACTATAACTCCGTGCAGTTTTTATTTCTTGAATTGAATAAGTTCTTTGAATATCTCGATCACAATCAAGAAAAGCAAGTCAGTTTCTAAAACTTTCGTAATCTTCTCCCGAACCATTACCTAATGTCTTTTCATTAACAGATTTAATAATAATCATTTTAGTTTTAGCTCGAGAAACTGCAACATTTAAAGCATTACGACCACCTTTTCTAGCAACATAAGTACTCATAACTCTTGTTTCTGGTGTATAAACAACTGACATAATTACTAAATCTGCTTCATCACCTTGAATATTTTCAATGTTTCTAGTGCTTATTTTAGATTCCATAAATTTAGTTCAAAGACGTGGTTCATCGGATAATTTATCTTCTATTAATTGTTTTTGTTTACTATTAAAAGCTAAAATAATAATAGTGTCATAGTCATTATGAATTACTTTTAAAATTTCAATAACTTTATTTGCTTCTTCATCATTAGTTCCTCTATCTCATTGCCCATTAATTTGAATTACTTCAATTGGAGTTTCAATATTTTTACCAATCTTATCAACTACTTCCAAACTTGATTGATAATATTCTTTAGCAGAAAATGACATTAAGGCTGCTGAATCAGCACGATAATTTTGATCTAACAATATCTCATTAACACCCTTATCTTTTACATAATCAAGTAAAGAAATCGCATTTTCCTCAACATCTGCTTCATCATATTCATCAGCAATATCTCTAGTTGAAAATCATGCTGTTGGTCGCATTTGTTCTTGATCGCCTGCTACAACCTTAATTTTAGATAAATATAAAATTGGTAATCCAAACTCAAGAAAAATTTGTGAAGATTCATCAATAATTGCATAATCAAAATGATTTTTACTATAACCCATAAAAATTTGCTCTGGAGTTGTCACAATAATTGGAAATAATTCTTTGATAATTGTAATATGATCATTAATAAATTTATTAGGTAACCTTCTTTTTGCTCTAATAGCATTAGCAAATTTTTTATATAAATTTAGTTTCCCAAAATCATATGAAAATCAATTATCAATTTTATCCATAATATTTTTAGATAAATAATTTTCTAAAAAATCTTCATCACTAATAAATGATTGATCATTATTTCTATCATCTAATATTTGAGCATTTTCTGCAATTAATTGAATATTTTCAAATTTTGTTTTTTTAAAAGGACTAATATATTTTTCTAAATCATTAATTTGACTTTCACTAGCAATTTTATAAGCAGCTTTAGAATTTTCAATAAACTTATCTTGATATTTTCATCAAAAAATATAACCATTCTTCTTAATATTATTTAAATTCGCCAAATTTTCTAAAAATATCTTCTCATCGCTAGTACCAATTAAAGGATAATCATAATTTAAATTTAATAACGACATTCTTTTCATTTTAGAATAATTATTACCATACAGTTTATAAGATTCAATAATACTATCGTATTCATTCTTTATTTTTAAATCATGAATAATATTTAACATTTTTACTTCTTTATTTGTAATTAAAGGTCTATTTTTTTTATTATAATTAAAATCAATACTAGAACGTTCTACAGTTACCAAAAAATCATTTAATTGTTGATAAAATTCTTCTTTTTTCATTTGTTTTGAATCAAAAGAAAAAAGTAAAAATTTAGATAATTTACCCATTCTTTTCTTAATGACATTTAATGCTGCCATTTTTTGCGACATAATAAGAGCACTTTTATTGTTATACAAGATATTAGCAATAATATTAGCGATTACTTGCGACTTGCCAGTTCCTGGTGGTCCTCAAATAATCGTATCTTGGATCAATGCGGAAACTAAAGCTCGATCTTGAGAAAAATTACTTTCTTGAATCTTTACTAATCTTTCATAATTATTTTCTATTTCATTTTTAATTTTATTTTCATAAATTGCCTTATTTGGATTAGTATCAATAATACTTTCAATTTCATTATTATCAATAATTTCTTGCAGCAATTTTCTTAAGTAACGCCCTTCAGGATTAAATCAACCCATTATTAAACCAGGTTTAATTTCAATTTTTTGATTTTTAATTTCTTCTTTTTTAAAGTTTACAAATCTATCAATAAAAAAATTAATGTCTGTTGGTGTTACTGCTTGAATAGAAGCTAATATTTCTTCCAATAATTCTAAAAATGATTTTTCATCATCATCAATTGGATTTACTAAACTATATCCCATTCTTTCCAAATAAAAAAATAACTTTTCATTAATTATCCAATTTGAATTATTTGTTATTCTTACTTTATTCTTAATAATCTCAAGATTAATTTCTTTTAATAATAAAGGAGCATTAAAAGCATAAAATTCATTTAAATCAGTTCCTTTTATAAAACAAGTACCAATATAAAGGGGCGATAAACCTTTTTGATCAGTTTCATCTTTTACTTCTTTTTTATATTTTGTTCATTTCTTAATAAATTGCTGTTTCTCAACTTCTAAATTTTTAATAATTTGTTCCAAAGTTATTCTTACTTCTGATGCAATTAGTAAACCATTTTCAAAAATTCTTTTTAATTTATAATCATTCTCTTTACATATTCTTTTTACTTCTTGCCCTAATAATAAAGAATTATTATTATTATTATATATAAAATTATCTTTTTGTAATAAAATTTCTAATTCTTTTATTAAATTATTAATTCAATCTGTTGTTAATTCTAAAGTAAAATTTTTATTTGTAAAAATTTGTTCTAAAGATTTTACATCATCTTTAAACTTAACAAATAAATCAAAATGTTTCGGTGATGTTTTCGTTAATATTGCAGAATCACCTCTTTTAATATCTAATAAATTATTTAAAAGTTTTGTATATTTTTTATCTTTTTCAACTTCTTTAATTAACATTACTAAAACCCTTCAAAATAAAAATTAATTAATCTTCTAATCTCTTATTTGCCCATTTAATTTGTTCTAAAACTTTTTCTAATAATAGATTTTTTTCTTCACTTTGTGTATATGCAATTGTTAATTGCTTGTTAATTTCACTTAATTTAGAAAAATGTTCACTAGTTTCTTTTAATTGTTTACTTAAATTATCAACACTCTCACTTAATTTATAAAGCATCACTAAACTATTTTTTATTGTTGTTAACATAGAATTAATCTCTTCTAAAGACACTTTTAATTGTTTATTCATACCGCTCCAACTTTCTTTTTATAAAATTAATTATTATTTTTTAGTCATTATAGCAAAGTATCGGGGTAGGCAATAACAATATTTAAAAAAAATAAGATTTTTTTTAAGATAAAAATTTTATTTTTAAATCTAATCATAAACTTTATTCACTCTAAATTAAAAAAGTATATATAATTAAAATTATTTCATTAGAGAGAAAAAAGGAAAATAGCAGAAAATAATGTAACTTATTTACCACAATATATATAATTTTAAGAAAATGGTACTAAAATCTAGTACCACTTTTATTTGACTTTAACCTTTAATTAAAATATAATATATAAGTTGTTTTTTAATTTACAATTTTCTTTATTTAACAGTATCGATTAAGTTTGTAAATAAAAACTGTTTACAAACAAAAATTATTTTACGACCATTTTAAAGAAAATTATCTTAATTAAATAAAATCTTAAGACTTAAAAATCCAAATATAACATATAATGATTTTTCATATGCTAAATTTTCTTTAAACTAAATTTTATTTTATTAAAGAAAAAGGAGAACATATGAATTTTAATGAACTAAACTTAAAAAATGAACTAAACTTAGCTGTTGCTAAATTAGGTTATCTTAAACCAACACCAATTCAAAAGATTTCAATTCCAGAAATATTACAAAATAAAGATATTCTTGGAAAAAGTCACACTGGAACTGGTAAAACTGCTGCTTTTCTCTTACCAATTTTAAATAACTTAGACACTAACTTATTTAAAAATCAAACTTTAATTGTTTGTCCAACAAGAGATTTAGCATTACAAATTTCACAAGAAGTAAAAAAATATGCAATGTATTTAAAAAATGTTAAAGTTGCTTTATTAATTGGTGGTTCTAATATGAGACGACAAATTACTGATTTAAAATACAGTAATATTGTTATTGGAACCCCTGGAAGAATTGTTGATCATTTAAATCGTAGAAGTTTAAAACTAGGATTTTTAAAAACTATTGTTTTAGACGAAACTGATGAAATGGTAAAAATGGGATTTAAAGAAAAGATTGATGAAATCTTTGCTTATGCACCAGAAAATATTCAAACACTTTTATTTTCTGCGACAATTTCAAAAACAATTTTAAAAATTACTGCTGATTATCAAACTAATCCAATTGCAATCAACCTTAATAACGAATTAAAAACAGAAGAACACAAAAATCTAAAACAATTTTATTTTGACACTAAACATCTTAATAAAGAAAAAGCTTTAATTGCTTTATATAAAGAATTAAATCCAAAATTAAGTATTATTTTTTCTAATACAAAAGCATATACAACTAAATTACAAGAATTATTAAAGCAAAATGGTATTGAAGCTGTAACAATTACTGGTGATAAAAGACAAAGAGAAAGAGAACAAGCAATAAAATTATTTAAAACTGGACAAGTTAACGTTTTAATTGCTACTGACTTAATGGCTCGTGGTATTCACGTTGATGGCATTGATTATGTCTTTAACTTTGATATTCCAAAAGAAAAAGAATATTATATTCACCGAATTGGTAGAACCGCTCGTGCTGGTGCTACAGGTACTGCTATTACTTTAGTTAATAACAGAAATAATTATTTTGATCTGAAAGATATTGAAAAATTTCAAAACCAACCAATTAATAAATTAGAAATTAATTCAGAACTATTAGATTTCAAAAAAAATGATGATTATAAAAATGATTTTGATCGTCCAAGAAACTTTGACCGTTCAAAAAATAACTTTAGTCGTTCAAAAAACAATTCTAATCATTCTAGAAACAACTTTGACCGTTCTAAAAACGATTTTGATCGTCCAAGAAACTTTGACCGTTCAAAAAATAACTTTAGTCGTTCAAAAAACAATTCTAATCATTCTAAAAACAATTTTGACAGTTCTAAAAACTATCGTAGTAAACGATATAACTAATTAATAACCCGAAAGGGTTATTTTTTATATTTTATAATCTAATTACTTTTATTTTTTAAAACTTAATGTTAATATTTATTTGTAAGACATAGAGTAAATGTAGCAAAGCTTAACCGTAATCTAAGTACGGACAACTTTATGCAGAAGAGAGGCGACTCTCTTTTTTACTAAATTGGGGGTTAGATATTTTGAAATGATTTATTCATTTTTATCTAGATGAAAGTGGCAATAATTTATCAGAATTTTTTACTATTGGCGGATTTTATATTATTTCTAACAATCCTAATCAAATTCAAATGATAGAAAATAAAATTAAAACTAACATCTTAAAAACAGAAAATTCAATAAAACTATATCGAAAACATAATGAACCAAATTTGAACCAATTTATCTTTACTTCAAGAAAAAATGAATTTCACAAAGAAGTAAAATGATATAAATTATCATATGATAATAAAAAATTTTTAATTAAAAATATTCAAAATTTTAATCAACAAAATACAAGTATCCATTTTAATTTAAAAAAATGAATGACAGAAAATAATCATATTATAAATATTGATGCAATTTATAACATGATGGTTTATCACTTAATTAAAAATAATTTAAAGCAATTAAAGATTAATTTTGATGAAGAAATTTCAATTAAAATATTTATTGATCAAAGAAAATATACACCGAAAATAAATGATAAAAATCATCTTGAATCACTTGAAGGCTATATTAATACATCACTATATCTTGATACTAATTTTGAAAAAATAAAATTAACAGTAACGCAATTAAATTCTGCAAAATCAGCTTTAATAAGATATGCTGATTATTACGCTGGTTTAACTTCTTCTATGTGTCGAATTATCATTGGTTCACAAAAAATTTGAGATACCGATATTGATTTATTTTTTGAGACAATTCATAAAAAAATTGCCTGCAATTGTTATCCAACAATCAAAAATCAATGCCAAATAATATCTAACTTATGCTCAAAATGCCAAGCAATAAATCCAATTTAAGCCATACTTTCCTTTTTATTTATGTTATTATGAATATGAAAAATGGGGAAGGAGATTAATTATTTTGTGCAAGATTGAGTAATAAAATTAATAATTGCTTTAAGCAGTCTTTTTGGAACTGGCGGAATTTTTTGATTTATTTATAAACTGATTGAACTTTCTTCTAAAAAGAAAGAAAAAGATAAGCAAAGAAAACATGAAATTACTGAAAATGAAAAACAACGAGAACATGAAAAAGAATTAGCTAAAAATGAACAAATCGCAAATGCTAAAAATCTTAATAAATTTTTGGAAGTACTCCAAAATAATAATGATTTAGATTTTGATAAAAAACATCCTTATTGATTAAAACGATGAGAAAATTATCGAAAACAAAACAAAGGTAAAAATATAAAATAAATATGATTAGCGATTATAATTAATATATAATAAGTATTTAGAGATATATAATAGAAATATAATAAATCAGAAAGTTTGAGGAACTTACCAAAATGTTAGATTCTAAAACAATTTACATTGATAAAGAACTTCAATTAAAAATTCTAAATAATTTTATTTCAATCAATATAAA
>Ga0153959_1000662_pt1 | contig 11377 bp, 7 predicted proteins | sample TSFL043MetaG_FD_104685 | JGI IMG/M metagenome (GOLD analysis project Ga0153959, IMG submission 104685) | Attine ant fungus gardens microbial communities from Florida, USA - TSFL043 MetaG | ecosystem: Host-associated > Fungi > Mycelium > Unclassified | place: USA: Florida, Wekiwa Springs...
CTACATATGGCAGTCCTTTTGTGTCTAAAATAGCAATAACTTAACCATATAAGGGGCTGTCCTTGTTGTGTTCAAGGATTGATGTGCATCTATGGGTAATAGATCAGTATCATGCCAAACCTTAAGGTCCTTGTATCTCCACAGGATCTTATTGCCCTAAGGTCTATTTATGGTCATCAGAAGCGTATTGAAGAGAGCTTCCATGTGCACGTGGAAGTGAATGTCCGCATTCGGTGGTTCCCAAGATATCTACCAATCAGTATCCAGCACTGATTAACTGATATCTCAGTGAGTACTTATTGCTTTGACACATTTTGGGCATCGTTTGAAAGGTCTTTATGAGGGATTTCCGACGCATCTTAGACCGTGGGAATCGTGCAAGTATTCATGGAGTTATTGGCCAAATGAAGTTTGTGACAGATGTACAGCAGAAAAAGACATCTGGGAGAGCAAGGAAAACCTCAAAAATGCAAATGAATTAGTAGAAGAATTTGAGAAGGAATACAGAAGAGCAGAAGAAGAAGAGACAAGACAGCAAGAAACAAAGGAAGATAGGAAGGTGTTTAACAGAGAACTGCTGGGAAAATACATGGCAAAGTTATTATATGGATGGGGGGAAAGGAAATATGAATAGGAGTATTAGAAAAGGTTAGAAGAAAATTGGAGGCAATGGAAGAGGAATCCATTCACAAAAGTAAGCCACAATCTGTTCTTACAGATAAAACAACAAGAGGAAGATGAGATGGAAAATATTGGCGACTGGAACAATGAGTTGTAAAAAGGATCCTTGAGGACAAGGAAGCTTGAGAGGGGGGTGGTGTAATAAAATGGCAGGCAAACTAAAGAATTCATGGTAGCAGAATTTTTTTTTCTTTTTTTTATGTAATAGTCTGAAGTGCACAAGACACTGTGACTCAAAAGGAGTCCACGAGATAATTTGAGTAGACAAATACTAGTAAACACATATTCATGTATAAGTAGCTAGGCCAATTAGCGAGGACTCTAATGAGTTCTCTTTGTTAACTCCAACTTAGAGTGTGAGCTAAGGTTATCTCAACCAATGCTCACTACATAGTGTATGCAATCTAGCAAGGACTCTAACAAGTTCTCTTTGTCAACTCTGACCTAGAGTATTATGAATCGTGACACGAGAACTTTTCTTTTCTCTTTTCTTTTCTATTTTTACTTTTCTATTTTTAGAATAGACTTACATAATCAGGGAAATCACATGATCAGTCACATGACATGTCACTTTGATGTCACATGATCACCATGAAAAAGTAGTACACAGACCAAGTAGAATAGATATAAGTAGTGTACTCAAATCCAGCAGGGACTCTAACAAGTTCTCTTTGTCTACTCTGACTTAGAGTTGGGATCTGCCTACCTGAGTTACTTGGGTGACCATTCCTTACATAGAGTGGGTTTAGGGTTAAGGTTACTTAACCTTGACTTAAAAGCCTTATAGAAGGAAAACTGGAGATGGTGAAAGAGGGATCTATTTTCGAGGTACAACAGGAATTCATTCCTGAAAAGAATAGAGAAGGAAAAGAACAAGTATAAGGGAGGAATAGTAAAAGAGTAGAATAAAAAAGATGATAAGGAAGATCAATGGAGGATAGAAAAAGACAGAAAATACTTGGAAGGATTAGAGGATGAAAATCAAGATATAGGTGACCTAAGGGACCCATACAATGAACTATGAAAAAGTCCTTGGGATGAGGACCTTTAAAAGAGGGATGATGTCATGAATCGTGACACAAGAACTCTTTCTTTTTCTTTTCTTTTCTCTTCTATTTTACTTTCTATTTTTAGAATGAACTTACATAATCAGAGAAGTCACATTGATGTCACATGATCACTGTGGGAAAGTAGTGCACAGACCAGGTAGAATAGGTATAAGTAGTATACTCAAATCCAGCAAGGACTCTAATGAGTTCTTTTTGTCTACTTTGACTTAGAGTTGGGAGCCACCTACCTGAGTTACTTGGGTGACTGTTCCTTACATTAGTCATCTCAACTAAGCTTGTCATTACACTAAGGTTCAGATATAGGGGCAAAAATATTTAAGTAAATACTAAACATACAAACCCTCACAGACCTAATATATAACTAATAATGGTAGACTGCACCAGTTATCACTAATGCAGCACTCCACTGTGACAAGTGGAAGCCAAATTCATAGCATTCTCAAGAGCCACTACTCAAGCATTGTGGATTGCAAAGTACTTTGAGGAAATTAACCTACCTATAAGTAAACCCATTATCATATATGCCAATAATAATGTGGTGATATCAAACAGCATGAATGACAAGAACCATTGTCATACAAAACATATAGATGTTCACTATCACTTCATAAAGAAACAAGTGGATGCAAATGATGTCCTTTTCAAACACATACTGAGCTCAGAGAATATGGCCAACTTTCTTACAAAGCCATTACCTAGAGATGCACTGCACAAAACTGCAACTATATCAACAATGTCTGGGTGCTATAGTCCAGGGGGAGTGTCAGATGGGACCATAGCATCCAGCAACTTGATGCTATCAGGTTTCAGACCAAATTAATGTTTCATCTCACTTGTCTTAACATTTCCTTTTTCTTCCACAATAATACAGCCCATTTATTCTTATATTAACTTAATTAGTGTACTCTTATGCCCTCAGTTGTCTACCTCAATAGGTGACTCCTGAGACTTACATTTCTACAGAAGAGTCTCAGAAGAGGAATCCTGAGTATAAACACTAAGAGGGCCCATAACCTCTAGAAGAAAGAACACAGGTAACTCAAGATTTGCAGGGACACAAGGGATTTCTTACAATCACTAGGATCAAAAGTAGAAGGTTAATCCTAGAGTATGTTAACAAGTACTGAAATTGTAACTAGGTAACTCGGAAGTAACTGGGCAGATGTCTGAGGCTATTGTCATGATAATGATGAATGTGAATTTAGCAGTGACATAGAAAAATAGAGGTGATGTCAAGTGGAATGAAGATGACAAAATGAAGAATGTATCATACTTCGACACCAAACAGTGGTAAGGTAACAGCAGTTACAAAATAATCAACCCAGGTGTCGTAAGAGCACATAGATGACTGAGGGAGAAGTATCTAGGACTATGTCTTTATGTGTACGCTAGACTTCGTAACTAGACAAGCACCCAGGCAGTGAAATAGAGATAATCAGTTGACAGATACCAACAGTAGTACCACATTCACATCAGTCAAATTCCATAAAAACAACGCTCTCCATGCTAACTGGCCGCTTCGAGCGCAGTAGTCACTTCTACAGCACTTCCACTGGATATGGATAATAGTTGGATGAGAAAAATCAGAACAGCTGTCATCTGTCAAAAGACTTCCCCAAGGGAATAAACTAGTTCAGCCAGTGCCCAAACAGCCAGGGCTTTCATATCAAAAACATCATCCCTGTCTAAACGATTTGTCAAAGTACTCTCAGTATTGCGGGACCCTTTCTCTCAACGAGTGATGCCGACAGAGCAGGAACTCGGTAACCATGGAAATGATTGCTTAGCACTTATGTACTATGCTCCTATAACAACAATGTAAATGTTTGCAAATGTGTTTTGATCTAGGGGGTATCGTGAATATGAGGAGTCATAATGTCATAATTTAATAATCAGTAAGGATGTCTCGAATGGATCATAACTTCTAGCTCAGCCACAAGTCCTTTTCATACTTTAGCACAGAGTTTCTTCTCAATTGACAGTCTTGCCCCCGAAATTCCCAATGAACCGACGATGACGGTGCATCCAGAAAATAAAATCATGGTTCGGAAGGAGTGTGAGCTGCTGCGGGCCAGCAGTGCACCTGCAGCTGGATTTCCAATGAGCGACCTATGGAGAGATTTCTAGATAAGCCATTTATCTAACAATGATCGATAAGAGTTGGAGAAGGTTAAAGATGAGGCTAGATCTATGAAAGATGGGAAAGAACTACATACAATGATCGTCGCAGCCACAGCCTTGACGAGAGAATAGAAACAATGACTCACGGTACAGATATAACACTATACAACATGCCCATTCGAGTCCCCATTTGGCCTCTATCCGATATACGGGCAATTGAAGGCGTGAGCACGGAAATAAAGGCACCCGACAAGAATCCATAGACAGTGGAAAAGACCATGAGGCCAGCCAGGTTCCGCACATTCAACCATAAGATGAGTGTTGATAAACCAGAAAGGAATGCAGCGGGGGCGAGGAGGTTAAAGTGCCCGATGGTATCGGAAATGTACGCTGGCGCAATCCGTCCAAATATGCCACCTGCATTCATAACTGAGAGCACATAGAACGCAAGTTTCGGTGAGATATTGAGATTTTTGGCAAATTCCACGACGTAAAAGAAGGGGATGTATAAGCCTGGTTGAGTTTAGAGCGAACCTTGTTAGTCTCAGCAATGAAGTTGCGTACCGAGTGCTACAAAACTGCTCCCGAGGGCCAGAAGTGAAAACCGAGGATCTTTGAATGCCGCCAAGTCGATGTATGGACCTGGATTTCTGTGCTTCTTGCAGGCAGGGTTGGAGTTATCCCCGATAGTTTGACGATTATTTGTCACTGTCAAAGTCGCCAGCATACAGCCAACGCCGCTAATCAGAGCTAACACTCTGACCCCCCATGCAAACCCCAGTTTTTCAAATAGGTCTTGAATGATGATTGGAAAAACTACACCACCTGGGTACCACATTTTGACTTCGCCCCCTCTACAAAGCAACAAAGACTTACTCACCTACACTCGACCCTGCTGCTGCAATACCCAAAGCTGTGGCGCGATATCGACAGAAGTAGGTCGTGATACTAGCGAGTGCAGGGTAAAACCTGATCAAGATCAATCCTCCGCTCGCGCTTCATAATAAGCGGGGCTCACATAAGAGCTACCCCAAAACCAAAGAGGAGGCCCTGTGCAAGGATATACTGCCAATATGCAACCGAAATGCTCGTGAATACCAGACTCAGAGTAAACAATATGCTCCCAGTGATCAGGAGTCCGGTTGGTCCATATGTGTCAAAACAACGGCCAATCGGTGCACCCTAGAAATTTTAGTCAGTGCTTAAACTTGGAAATTCAGATAAGCTATGCTCACTGAGAGGAAGAAGACTAGAAGTTGTAGCGAGCCTATCCATGATATGGTGGACTGCGACATCGACGCGAGTTGATGACTCGAATACCACGCTTGAAACGTGCCAAATGCATTCATTTGACCAAAGGTGACCAAGAGAGAGACAAAAGCGCCGAACACAGTCAAGTACCCTTTTGTCCCGGGACGCTTCTCTCTACTCTGAACGTCAAATGTCTCTTGTTTCCATCCCAATTCAGCTTGTCTCTCTGCTACAGGGTCGGAAGGGGCGGCGGTACTCGAAACAACTGAAATTGACCCAATGGTGTTGGACGTCAGATCTCTCTTCTCGTCGTCATTCATTTGCACAACGGCGCCGAAAAAAGGAGAGTCGGAGGAGAAGGCGAGGAAGACCTTGTCAGGGCTCTCGTAATGCTTTTTATATGAATCACATGTATCAATCTGGATGTAGTACAGAATTTCAGAGTAAGAGCTTGATTACGAAAAGAGCCGCTGGGGAAGGACCGTACCTTGAGGCATTGTCGAGGGATATATTCGGTAATTTGATAACTTGAGCCGAACGCGGATTTTCTGATTACAGGATCAACCGAACGTCGCGGGATCGCGTGCCTTCAATGTCTGGAAATTCTCAAAGAACAATGGTGGATTTGACGGTAAGCTCCACGCTCTCAGCTTCGTAAAAGTTTTGGAGGAGCGAGTAAAGATTTGATTCGGATATAGTTTCATGCTCCTATTGGATAGATGCTCACCACGGGTGGGCAGTGTGCTCAATATAACCTCATGAGAGACTACAAGAAGGAAAAATGGGCAGTGTGTGGTAGCCATCGCGCATTTGTCACGATAATCGAGGATATTATCAATCAAGAATGGAAGAAGCGGGTATAAACCATTTGGAGCCAAGGAGGGGCGGAACAATAAGCCAGCAGTGACCAGTTCTACTCTGAAAGTTTAGAGGTCGTAGACAGAAACAATGCTACAACGTGACTGTGGTAATCCAGGAGTAGGATTAGAGTCTGGGTAACTTTAGATATCGTCTTAGACGGTGGGCAGTGGTGCAATGCCCTTTCAGTTGGTACATTTACATCTATTTGTTCCCTATAGTTGATAAACGTGAAGCTTTCAACACACGATAGCGTGCAATCGCCTTTTCCCGCTCCTGCTCCATCATTGTCCTCTGAGCCATTGACAAGATCCCTTGTCTTTGTGCACCAGAATTCACGCACTTAGTACTCCAAGACATTTCCTTCATTTCTGGTGGCCTTTGTGCAATATCATTCAGTCGCCGTGGCGCCGACGATGATAACTGCGTAAACTCCTTCGGCAGTTCATAAGCGTCATCTTCGTTTGGATCCGTTGACTTCGAGCCTAAGGCCGCCACCGCCACTGTAGGCGATTGGCCTCGAAGTCCACGGCCTGTAATTGATCTGGTTTTTTTATTCCAGGCTGACTCTTTCTTCCTAGGCCCAGGGAAGGTTTCACGCGTCCTCCGTTCCACCACTTGAGACGATTGGATGGCAGATCGAACTGTTGGACGCATATCATCTTCAACCCTCCTATTACATAGCATTAGTTGAACCCAGACTTCGACCAAAACCTAATGGTTCGCACCTGTAGAAATGCTGCATCGATTCTCCCGGCTGAATCTTGGGCTGGGTGCCCTCTGTTCTCCGGCGTTTGTGTTTGACCTTGTCGTCATTACCTTCTTTCGAGTTTCGTTTCCTTCTGTAATCTTCTCTTATTTTCAGAGCATTAATGACACGTGCTGCTGATTTCGGAATCGCCTCGTTGCTAATGGGCTCCTTCCCTGGCGCAAGATTAGAGCCTCTTTCGTCAGGGTTACTTTAAGCGCTGGTCAGGACTTAGAAGGAAGGACGTACTGTTGCTTTTGTCTTTCTTCGCGCGTGGAGCGCTTGACCTTTTTATGAGGCATGACAAGAATGATTTACAAGATCAACACTTTCCATGATCAATTTGTCTCCGCTTGAATTTGGTCCAACAGAGCGATGATTGCAGATTTACATTATCGGGGCTGCCTCGCAAACGCCGGTACGTCCTTGGACAGAGCGTTAAAGGATAGTAAGGCTCGGGTGAACGACTGAGTAAGTCAATGGTAATCTAAATATTGGATACACGTTCGGATGTCTGGCTAGCACTCGGCTGAGATTTACGTAGAAATGAAGAAACATTAGTGTCTTTTTCATTTGTAGTAAGACAAAGATGGAGTGAGACAGCGGGTGACAAGAGGCGAGGTAGGGGTGACGTGATCCGATTCCTCTCAATAATTCCCATAAAAATCTGGGAAAATCTAGGAGTGTATTGGGTGGCTTTTTGTAAGAACCTGGGAAATTCTGAAGATATGTGAAATTCCAGTCTGAGAGAATCTGATTTTTTTTGAATATTGCAGTCTGTGGTAGACAATGACAGAATATAGAGCTCAGTATCTTGAAGACAACCAGAACCATGTATATTTTATACCTGACAGAATATAGAACTGCATTACAGTGAATATGAGTGATATGCACATTTAAAAACCTTCACTGATGACGATATCTATGGGAACATTGCACCAAAATGGTAACAAGTAACAATCTTTCATCTTGACAGCTGTTTGATCTCCAACAGACAAGTCTACCTAAATATATAGAAATTAGGAAGGAACAGTAAGAAGAGAAATGTAGGAGATGTAAGGAATACAGTTTTAGTGTTCTACTCAGCACTGTCTAGAAAACAGGATGCTCTTGGATTGATTATAGGAAACTTCACAACCTCAAAGAGAATGCATCCAACCAGAGAGAAGCTAGTATAGAGAGGACATTGGCACAAAGTGTGGTGTCGTGTTTCAAGTTGCATCCTGTTGCATGAACACGTATTAGATTCATTAGGGAAGAAATGAGATCTGTATTCTCCAATGGGTGCATGAGTGGCCTGAGCACATATGGAATTGGATTGGCCAAAGAAGCTTAGCCACTTTGCATATGTTGGGAGAATGAGTTGTCAGTCACTGTCATATGTGCCTAGGAAGCTGTTACTCTTGTAAGGGCAGTTTTCAAAGAACATTTGCCATATTTTGATTAGGTTATTGCATCCTGATTTCTGGCAGAACTCCCATGACTTTTTGTTGGGGTGTCTTATGGGAATACAGAGAGATTTGGCCTGTTTGTCCACTCTGTGATGTAGGTGCCACTTGTTGTTGCTTAGGCAGTCCCAGAATTGGATCCTGTTTGCAGGGTTTCTTTCAAAGAAGGATCTGAGACACTTAGACACAGTGATAGTGTGATATTGTTGGGAGTGGTCAGATGAATCAAATATCTTTTGATTGCACTGGATGACGTCGGTTGTGATGCACCCCTTCTATAGTTGTGGCCCGATTGATGCCGTCTCTGATGGCAAAGGTTTCTTTTCTTTCTATTTCTTTTATCTTATCTTCTACACTTCTCTGACAATCTGTGACATAAGGGTAGAGTCAAGGGTGGACTTTAGCTACCCTTACCCCCACCCCTGCCAATACCTTCAGGATATACCCTGACCCTGGTAGGTCCTACACAATCTGTCTCATATGAGTTCCTTCCTAAGACATTTGCAGTAGTCTATGTAGAGAACTAGTTTCCTTACCCCGCAGCCATCTACTCTCCGAGGAGACATCTGAGATCACCTTTTGAGGCCAAAGTAGATCAGACACAGATTTTTTACTTATTTAGGAGGTCTTGGGAGGAACCATGCCTCCTAAAGTCATATCCCATCCCAGATCTTCGTATGACCAACCAGTTAAGGTACCTTCAGAAGAATGATATGGGAACAAAGACTTATGCATGCCCGGTTCTTTGTGTATCATGTCAATTGACTTGACGTCCTCCTGTGCGAGATTAAGGAGCTACAAGCAGATCAGAATCATAGCCGAGGGAATGAAAATTATATTACTGTGATGTTATCCTTCAGCCTTTGTTCGTTCTCGCTCTTTGGAATGACAGCTGTTTTCCTTTGTATCCCCCAACTGAGGATGACCTGAGCAGGTGTGGCACCGTACTTCAAAGCAACTTTTTTGACTTCTTCGTGCTGAAAGAAGGTTGATGACCGACCTGGAATTCCTTGTTGTCAGTTGAAAGTCATGATCCGATGGGCGACACACCAAGCGGTGAATATGCAACAATCAAAATTCTCTTCTCTTTGCAATACTTTCTCAGATCTTCTTGTGGCAGACATGGATGTACTTCAACTTGGTTGACCGCAGGCACAACCTTGACATAGGGGAGCAAAATCTCCAAAGTTTTGATAGAAAAGTTGGATACACCGATAGACTTTACTTTCCCCGTTTCGAGCAATTTCTCCATTTCCTTGTATGTCTCGATATATGTCGGTGATTCATTTGGTTTGCGTACGCGAAGAAAGTGTGTGTTTCCAACTGGTTTTGACTTATCTATACGATTAAAACGAAATGAAACTGCATCGAAGGTGTGAATAGAAGGACAGACCTGCAATAGCCGCCTGAGGCCAGTGCATTAGATACAGATCGATATAGTCGCAGTCTAGTTCTGCGAGTGACCGTTCAAAAGCTTCCCGAACGCGATGATGGTCTACATTCCTAGAAAATTTGGAGTTGAGCATTCACAAGCACGTAAGAGAAAGAGACGGAGGGACATACGCAAGTTTGGTAGTGATATATAATTGATTCCTTGCAATCCCAGATGCTCGGATAGCTTGGCCAACTTGCTTCTCATTTCCTATATCATATAGTGATTCTTGTTAAGGCTATGACATGGAAATTCTCGATATTCACCGTAGCCTGTGGCCTAAAACATTGTAATAGTCGTCAATTCCGAATCAGATGAGAGCTCTAGCCAAGTTTCCTACAGTGTCGAAATGTGTGTAGCCAACCTTGAAAGAATTAGAACATAAACTGATTTGGACCGTGTTTCAGGCGTACTTTGAGAGCCTTCTCAATCATATCATTGACACGCTGGCCCCCGACATCATCTCCCATAAAGCACCTGCTCTTCGGTTGCCTATTCAAACATCTCAACGATCAAATTGTACACTTACCCCAAGCCAATAGATGGAATTACTGAGCCATCATTGAGGGTATAATCAGGTATTTTGTTCAGCATCTTGGGTGATGAGAGAGATATTAATGTACTCCGTTACGAAGGTCGTGACACCTGTCAAACTTGACAAAAAGACTTTCAGTCTTGTATACCCCTACACTAAGATATGTTTTTCACCTACAGAGATGAGGGAATTGGACATGCCATTGTCCGCGACAATTCTCAGTTCTTCCTCTGTCAGTCAAGTCTATCAGCTCAGAAAAATTACTACACAAGAAGAAGAAAATGGAGCAAGGAATTGATAGGCGTGTCCTTGCTTTTACTGCAAACCTACCTTAGTACGCTCAACATGAAGGATGTTTGGGTGAGTGAGGTCACCAATATCATCAAGACATATCAAACTATAAGAGAAAGTTTGGATGATGAACTGAGTCTACTTCGTGGATAAGATAAAATCAAAGGTAATCTTGGCACAAGAATTCCCTATGGGTCATGCGGAAAAGCAAGGCTCCGTAAGAAAGCTCCGATAGATACCACTGCAGAGAGTCAACCGAGTGTCCTGGCGTGCTATATACTACAATCGAGTGGACCTGCATACCAAGGTATAGTAATATCAGACTACGAGTGGAGTGTTAATACATCGCTAGATGAATAACAAGAGCATTCTCACCTCAGTAGCCAACAGTGTATATTGACGACTGAGGTGCAAAAGGACAGAACGGCAATTAAGTATATGAGGGATCTTTAACTGGTAAGGTACCCTGGCGCTATGCGATGGGGAATGATGGTAAAAGGGAAGTGACTGGTGTGGTATCACAACACCACTCCATTACTGTGAAGGTACAGGTAACACGATGGTCCTATTCAACACAAGGAAGTGCCAATTAAGTAACAGTACAAAGCATCCATTGCTCAGAACGCTGGTGAAGTATGATTTGTTGTTCTAGGTGTTGAAACATATAGTAAGTCAATGTAAACTCAGACGTCACTGCAAGGTGGACGAATTCTATTCATTTACCTATAGTAAGTCAATGTAAACTGCATACAAATAAGTACGAGTTGGCAGGACCAAGATTTAGTTGTACCCACCTCAGACGTCACTGCAAGGTGGACGAATGAGGTGGTCTTACATAGTAAAGGGATTTTAAGATATAGAAAATGAGTACCTCCACAGGCAAGAGGTATCTAAATAGGCATAAGAGTAAATGGAGAGAGAAATGATATAGCGATCGGGCAA